>Ga0065704_10000261_pt1 | contig 53884 bp, 48 predicted proteins | sample SwiRhicommuniRL2_FD_59091 | JGI IMG/M metagenome (GOLD analysis project Ga0065704, IMG submission 59091) | Switchgrass rhizosphere bacterial communities from Rose Lake, Michigan, USA - RL2 v2 (version 2) | ecosystem: Host-associated > Plants > Roots > Rhizosphere > Soil | place: East Lansing, MI | reverse complement strand
ACGTCCTGGATTTCACGCTGCAGTTTGTTTTTGCGGCGGAACAGGCGGACGAATTCCAGAACATCCTGGAACGAAGGCTTGGTAGTTTCCATTTTTACACCCCTGATAATGTGAGATTCGGATTCGTTAAAGCAACCGTTGTAACAATAACCTTACTGACAGCGGCTGCGAATGACAATGAGTATATCGTTTAAAGCTATCATAACCCCAATTGATGCTGAATCGAAGCAGCAGGCGTCACATATGGAGATAGCTGCTCTTTATTTGCGCAGCGCCCGGCAAATGAGATGCGACAGTAGCTCCAGCTGCCGCGCCAGTTCCATGCTCAGCCAGACATAACCATGAATAGGCGTTTCCGCGACGTTATCGCTCTGACGCTCATTCATTAACTGCTTCAGCTCCGCAACGATCTCATTCAGACGTTCACTGTTCGCCAGGATGGGCTGCGGGTTACCTTCATAAAGCGCGTGGGCGATGGTGAGCAGCGTTTGCTGCGTCATCTGCTGCGTCTCTTTTAAGGTATGGGCGTTGAGCATTAAAAGGTGGCTGGGACGAGAAGCCCAGTGCGCGTTGATTTGCAGCTCAAGCATGCATACCAGATTGCGGCTTACCGTCTGTATGGCTTCAAAAATGGATTTCTGGATATGGGTTTCTTTGCTGGCCGGAGTAATCAGCCCGCGCATCCTGACCACATCGTTGAGGATCGTTTGCAGGTGTTTTTCCAGCCGGGGGCGCTCAACCAGGTTAGGGGAAAATCCGGCCTGATAGACACGGTTAAACGCGGTGACATAGTTAGCCATCTGAATACGCCAGTGCAGAAAAGCACGCTGTGGCCAGATGCCGGTAAAGAGCATAGCCAGCAGTGAGCCGAGGATCACGTCCCCGCTTCGCCACAGGGCGGTCGTCATATCCCCCGCCGGTGCACCGACCACCACCGACAGCGTGATACCAATCAGCAGCGCCTGATAGGGCCTTTTGCCTAATGCCAGCCAGCCGCAAAGGAACATCGCGACACCGCACCAGATCAACATAACCGGAAACGAGATAAGCTCAAGCTTCAGCGCGATAAGCCCCAGGGCAGAGCCTAAAACGGTACCGCCAATGCGCTCGAAGGCGCGTGGAACAACGTTCCCCCAGAACGAAATAGGCCCCATCACGACCACCAGCGTGATAAGCGGCCATGTTCCCTCAGGAACATCCAGCAAACGAACCAGCACAAACGTCAACACAAAGGCCAGCGCGATACGGCACCCATGTACCACGCGGTAGTGTTTGTACAGACGAATTTCAAAAGGGGTTAATGATTTGTCGGGACGCACACCCGCTCTCCAGCTACACGGCAAATCACAATTGTACTGTGTTTTCAGCCGGGCGGATCACACCCGGCTGAAAAACCCTGTAATAACCAGGCTTAACCGGCTTTGTGCTCTACACCAATATACATTTCGATGTCCCAGTAACCGTCCGCGTTACCATCATTAAGGTAGCGCTCGAAGCAGGGTTTAGGGGCCATCTGGTAGCTGTTGTCCTGCAAGAGGGAATTAAAGAACTGGTTCCAAGGGGTCGCGAAGTCATGGTTTTCAACGCGTGCCGTCGCCACCGCATACCCTCCAGCGGCGATTTCCGTCATCATGACGCCTTCGCTGTTTTCAGGAATGACAAAATCGTCCGGGACCGTTACGGCCGTGTCACAGCGCAATTTTTCTGCCGGGACCTCGTCCGGATTATCGTAATAAACCGCAACCCACTCCAGCGGCTGAATGTGACGTCCATCCACCCACATGACTAACTGTTCGAAGCCCTGTTTTACCGTTTTGTCCCACGGCCCGACCAGATGAAAGCCGGCGATTTTACGTTTCTGTTGCTGCTTGATGCTGTAGTCCATGCTGCCTCCTTTTATTACTGTATATTTATACACTATAAAGCAGGTTTTAACTGTTCAGCAAACGAGGAGTGTTTATTATGTGAGCAGACTCGCAACCGCGCCAGTCTGCTCATGTGCTTTAACGCAGGCCGTTACAGCGTGTGATGCAGATAATCGCTCAGACGGGAGAAGAGGCCGCCTTTATTCACCGCTTCGAGCGTCACCAGAGGCCAGTGCGCCACGACTTTGTCACGGTCGTAAAGCTGGATCTCCCCTACCCGCTGATGAGCCGCAATCGGCGCTTCCAGCTCTTTTTTATCCAGCACGTACTTGGCTTTGATGTTAGGAACTTCTGTTTTTGGCAAGGCCAGCCAGAAATCCTGGTCGGTGCCCAGCTCCACCTGCTCTTTATCGCCGTACCAGATACGCTCTGTTCCCACTTTTTTGCCGTTATGCAGGATCTGCACCGTATCAAAGTTCTGCTGCCCCCAGTGCAGCAGCTTCCGGGCCTGTTCCTCACGCCCTTTCGGGCTGTCAGCACCCATCACCACCGCGATTAAACGACGCTGACCGTCAACCGCTGACGCAATCAGGTTAAAGCCCGCTCCCGACGTGTGCCCCGTTTTCAGGCCATCAACGTTCATGGTTTTATCCCACAGCAGGCCGTTACGGTTTTGCTGGGTGATCCCGTTCCAGGTAAGGCTCTTTTCGCTGTACATGTGGTAGAACTCTGGCTCGCCGTGAATGATAGCCCGGGAGAGCACGGCCAGGTCATAGGCAGAGCTGTGCTGGCCCGGCGCGTCCAGACCGTGGACGGTTTCAAAGTGGGTATCGCGCAGGTTCAGCTTTTGTACATAGTCGTTCATCATCTTCACAAACTGCGGCTGACCACCCGCTACGTGATCCGCCAGCGCCACGCAGGCGTCGTTACCGGAATCCACAATCAGACCACGGCTCAGGTCGCGCACCGAGACGCGATCGCCCTCTTTCAGGAACATCAGCGACGATCCTTCAAACACCGGGTTCACTTTTGCCCACGCGTCGCGGCCAACGGTAACGATGTCATCCGGGGTAATGCGGTGGCTGTCGATGGCCCGATCGACAACGTAGCCCGTCATCAGCTTGGTCAGGCTCGCCGGATTACGTTGTTGATGTTCGTTGCCCGCCGTTAAGATCTGACCAGTCGTGTAATCCATTAGCACCCAGGAGCCCGCCTGAATGGCCGGAGGCTGCGGCGAAAAATCCAGCGGATCGGCCGCGAAGGCAGAAGAGACACTCGAAGCGAGTAAAGAAACAGCAATAAACAGACGGCGTTTCAACGGTATATCCTCAGGTCATTAAAAATCGATGACCTTTTTACGGGAGTTCTGTTGTCGTTACCTGGCTTAATTGCAAAAAAATGTGACAGAAAGCAGATTTTACGCTGAAGCGGCCTCGCAAATTTGCACGGTGATGGCGCTTTTTATTCGGACTGACCTGCACGATCGTTTACCATAGAGACGTCATTTTTTAACAGGATGGTATTACTGGTGTCTGATTCAGCCGCGCGCCCTACATTTTTGTTCCACGACTACGAAACCTTTGGCACCCACCCGGCGCTGGACAGACCGGCACAGTTTGCGGCCATCCGTACCGACGACGAATTCAACATCATTGGCGAGCCTGAGGTCTTTTACTGTAAGCCGGCCGATGACTACCTGCCCCAGCCCGGCGCGGTAATGGTCACCGGGATCACCCCACAGGAAGCCCGGGACAAAGGCGTGAACGAGGCCGCATTCGCCCGGCGCATTCACGACCTCTTCACCGTCCCGAATACCTGCGTGGTCGGTTACAACAACATCCGTTTCGATGACGAAGTGACGCGCAATATCTTCTACCGCAACTTCTACGATCCTTATGCCTGGAGCTGGCAGAACCGCAACTCGCGCTGGGATTTGCTCGACATTATGCGTGCCTGCTATGCGCTGCGCCCGGAAGGCATCAACTGGCCTGAGAATGATGAAGGGCTGCCGAGCTTCAGACTGGAACACCTGACGCGCGCAAACGGTATTGAGCACAGCAATGCCCACGATGCGATGGCCGATGTCTACGCCACCATTGCTATGGCAAAGCTGGTGAAAACCGCTCAGCCACGGCTGTTTGACTATCTGCTGAGCCACCGCAGCAAGCAGAAACTCACCACNCTGATTGATGTGCCGCAGATGAAACCGCTGGTNCATATCTCCGGTATGTTTGGCGCCTGGCGCGGCAATACCAGTTGGGTCGCNCCGCTGGCCTGGCANCCNGATAACCGTAATGCCGTGATTATGGTGGATTTAGCCGGTGATATTACACCGCTGCTCGATCTCGACAGCGATACGCTGCGCGAACGGCTCTATACCCCGAAAGATGAACTCGGCGATCTGCCCGCGGTGCCGGTCAAACTGGTCCATATCAATAAATGTCCGGTCCTGGCCCAGGCCAATACTCTGCGCGCAGAGGATGCCGACAGGCTGGGGATTAACCGTCAGCGTTGCCTGGATAACCTCAAGGTGCTGCGTGAAAACCCGCAGGTGCGTGAGAAAGCGGTGGCGATCTTTGCCGAAGCCGAACCCTTTGTTCCGTCAGACAACGTCGATGCGCAGCTGTACAACGGCTTTTTCAGCGACGCAGACCGTGCGGCAATGAATATTGTTCTGCAAACCGAACCGCGTAACTTACCCGCGCTGGATATTACCTTCGCGGACGCACGTATCGAAAAACTGATGTTTAATTATCGCGCGCGCAACTATCCTGGCACACTGGATGAAACCGAACAGGCGCGCTGGCTTCAGCATCGTCGTCATGTGTTTACACCGGAGTTTCTGCAGAGCTACGCGCAGGAGCTGGAGATGCTGTATAGCCAGTATGAAGGAAATGCTGAAAAGCAGGCGCTGTTAAAAGCGCTGTATCAGTATGCGCAGGAAATCGTCTGACAGATTTTGGGCGAAAAAAAACCGGAGGCGATGGTCTCCGGTTTTTTTTTTACTTAGTTCTTACGCAACGTCTTCGTACTGAGGAACCGGGTTACGGAAGCTCTTCGTGACGCACGCCAGGTAAACCAGGCCGATACCCGCCCAAATCAGGCCAAGCACCATGGAACTCTCTTCCAGGTTAACCCACAGCGCACCCACGGTCAGCGCACCACACATCGGCAGGAACAGATACTGGAAGTGGTCTTTCAGCGTTTTATTACGCTTTTCACGGATCCAGAACTGAGAAATAACCGACAGGTTAACAAAGGTGAACGCCACCAGCGCACCGAAGTTAATCAGCGCAGTTGCCATCACCAGGTCAAAGTTAATCGCCAGCAGAGCAATAGCGCCGACCAGGATGATGTTCATCGCCGGCGTACGCCAGGTTGGGTGAACGTAGCCGAAGAAGCTTTTCGGGAATACGCCGTCACGACCCATTACATACATCAGACGTGCAACGCCTGCGTGCGCGGCCATGCCGGATGCCAGTACCGTGATGGTGGAGAAGATCAACGCGCCAACCTGGAACGCTTTACCCGCCACGTAGAGCATAATTTCTGGCTGAGAGGCATCCGGATCCTTAAAGCGAGAGATATCCGGGAAGTACAGCTGCAGGAAGTAGGTCGCAAAGATAAAGATCAGACCACCAATCAGCGCCGTCAGGAAGATAGCACGCGGGATAACACGCTCTGCGTCCTTGGTCTCTTCAGACAGGTTGCTGATGCCGTCAAAACCGGTAAAGGAGAAGCACAGAATAGTTGCCCCAGTAATCATTGGGATCACATGCGCATCACCAGACCAGAAAGGCTTGCTGCTCGCCAGGGTACCTGCACCTTCACCGTGGAAGACACCAAAGATAACCATGCCCAGAATCACGGCAATCAGGATGACCTGAAGCACAACAATAACGGAGTTAAAGTTCGCAACGGACTTGATGCTGCGCAGGTTGAACGCCGTCATAAAGGCCACCAGCGCCACGACGAACATCCACGAAGGGATCGACGGCACCAGTGCTTCAAAATAAATTTTAGCCAGCAGAATGTTGATCATCGGCGCGAACAGATAGTCGAGCAGCGAAGACCAGCCCACCATAAAGCCAACGGTCGGGCTGATGGATTTCTGGGCATAGGTGTAGGCAGAACCGGCAGACGGATAGCGACGAACCAGTTTACCGTAGCTCAGCGCGGTAAAGAGGATCGCAATCAGCGCGAAGGCGTAAGCCGTCGGCACATGACCGTCTGTGAGGCCTGATACGATACCGAATGTATCGAACAGCGTCATTGGTTGCATATAGGCAAGGCCCATCATAACAACCGGAACTAACGTAAGGGTTTTACGTAATTCCACGCGAGAGGTGTTTGGAGTTGCGTTATGCGACATAGTTATTCTCCTTTACGGTGATAACCGCCACGTAAGCGAAAAATTGCCCCATTTCTGTATTCCTCAGCGACAACAACTGTCGGATTTTAGTAAATATCTATCCGGTACGAAGCCCGGCCTCTTGGTTTTTAGTTTCGTTTCATACGTGCAAAAAAAAATAACCGACGCCTTTTATATCGTCGATTATTCATTTGGTTGCAGCGGCGCATTTTGCCCCACATCGGATACAAAAGGCAATACTTTGCAACGCCCGGGGCGATTTTCTTTTTTCTAACTGGCTGATTTCTCGACGCTGCTTTGCGAGTAAACGGCAGCAATAGCACTATTTGCTAAAATTTCGTCCCGCCACCACGCGCTTGCCAGCCCCGCAGTTTGTTCATTCCAGCCGACCCACACCGATTCATTGCTGCTTTGTGCAAGCACCTGTTTTTCAACAAGCGCACCGCTGTCTAAAAACCGCTGTGCCAGATAGCGGGGTAAATAGCCGCACCCCAGGCCACTGATTTGCAGCTCCAGCTTGGTTTTATAGTCGAACACCGTGATCGCCTCCTGCTCATCAAGCAACTGCGTGGAGGCCGCACAATCGGGACGCGAGCTGTCACCGACCACAATGGCGCGGTAGCCTTTAATCGTGCGCCGGTTAAGGGGTTCCGGCTCCTGCGCGAGCGGATGGTGTGGCGCGACGGCGAAAACCTGCTCCAGCACACCCAGCCGGGCGAAACCGAAATCACTTAACTGGGGCGGTTCATGCAGCGCACCGACAAAAATATCGGCCCTGCCCTGAGTTAAGGCATCCCATGAATCGCCCAGCACGCCATTAATGAAGATTAACCGGGTTACGCTGTGGTGCTGATAGAACGCCTCAATCAGCGGCGTCAGAAGAGAAAACGGAAAAGTATCATCAACGCCGATGACCAATTCGTTCTCCCAACCCTGGTGCAGTTTGACGGCCTGTTTTTCCAGTTCGCGAACGGTATGCAGGACGTCGCGCCCCTTCTCCAGCAGCATCTGCCCGGTACGGGTAAAACGGGCGCGGTGACCAGAGCGATCGAGGATCTGGATATTAAGATCGCTTTCCAGTTTATGAACGGTATAGCTCAGCGCCGACGGGGTTTTGAAGAGCTTTGCCGAAGCAGCGGCAAAGCTCCCCTCTTTTTCCAGTGCATCCAGAATAATAAGAACATCCAGCAGCGGTTTCATGTTCGCCCCCTTCCGGTGTGCGATCGTTTCCGCTGAGAAACTTATTCCATCGGCATCACCAGCGGATCGGGATATTGATACTCAAACCCCAGTTCATGACAAATGCGATTGCCATCAACAATTTTGCCTTTACTTTCGTCCTTTGCTTCACCAAAAACAGGCGGAACCAGACCCAGCTGGCGTGCCATCAGCGGGTAAAACGTGCTACGCGCTGGATGAGAAGGCGCACATATATTATAGATGTGCCCACCTTTTGGAGCCTGTAAGAGTAGTTCTATTGCGGCAATTACGTCATCAAGATGCACAAGATTGACGCCATGTTGTCCGTCTGGCGCGGATTTTCCCGCGAAGAAGCGCCCTGGATGCCGTCCGGGGCCAACCAGACCTGCCAGCCGTACGATATCGACCTGGGTGCCGGGAAGATGATGCAGCCAGTCTTCCAGCTCTTTCAGCACTTTACCGCTCGCGGTAACGGGATGACGCTCAGAGGTCTCTTTCACCACGCCGTCAACATCGCCGTAGACCGAGGTTGAGCTGGTAAAAATAATGCGTGGGATGTGATGCGCCAGCGCGCTGTCGACAATCTCCTGCATCGCCTGCAGATAAAATGATTCGCCCGGGCCACTGCGCCGTGCCGGTAACGTAATCACCAGCGCATCAACATTCATCAGCGTGTCCAGATCGTCAGCATCACACACCAGTTCGGGTTCCAGACGCAGCTCGACGCCGTCAATACCGCACATACGCGCCGCTTCAACCCCATCCGCCGTGGTTTTGCTTCCGGTCACCTGCCAGCCTTTTGCGGCCAATGACATCGCCAGCGGCATTCCCAGCCAACCTAAACCGACAATCGCGACCTTTTTCATGCGAATTCTCCTGACTTTTACTCGTCTTTCTTAAGGCTACGCCAGCCCGACAGAACACACAATTCATAGCGTCAATATGAAATGAATTAATGATCAAAAAAAGCCCTTGCAATGAGTCATACAACTGGTTTAGGTTAAAAGACATCAAATGAATAAGCATTCATCGAGAATTTTATGACACGCGTTCAATTTAAACACCACCATCATCACCATCATCCTGACTAGTCTTTCAGGCGATGTGTGCTGGAAGACGTTTGGATCTTCCAGTGGTGCATGAACGCATGAAAAAGCCCCCGGAAGATCTTCTTCCGGGGGCTTTTTTTTGGACCAAATTCAGACAGGTTAAAACAGGTTAACGAGGAAAACAGAATGTTAGATAACTCACGTTTACGCATAGCTATTCAAAAATCAGGCCGTTTGAGTGATGATTCACGCGAACTGCTCGCCCGCTGCGGGATTAAAATCAACTTGCACACCCAGCGCCTGATTGCCCTGGCTGAAAATATGCCCATCGACATTCTGCGCGTGCGTGATGACGATATTCCCGGCCTTGTGATGGATGGCGTTGTTGACCTCGGCATCATCGGTGAAAACGTGCTGGAAGAAGAGCTCCTGACCCGCCGTGCCCAGGGTGAAGATCCACGCTATTTTACCCTGCGTCGTCTGGACTTCGGCGGCTGCCGCCTGTCGCTGGCCACGCCTGTCGATGAAGCCTGGGACGGCCCGGCCGCGCTGAACGGCAAACGTATCGCCACCTCCTACCCTCACCTGTTAAAACGTTACCTGGATCAGAAAGGCGTGCAGTTTAAATCCTGCCTGCTGAACGGCTCTGTTGAGGTGGCGCCGCGCGCGGGTCTGGCTGACGCCATCTGTGACCTCGTCTCTACGGGCGCCACGCTGGAAGCGAACGGTCTGCGCGAAGTGGAAGTGATTTACCGCTCCAAAGCGTGCCTTATCCAGCGCGACGGCGAAATGGCCGATGCGAAACAGCAGCTGATCGACAAACTGCTGACCCGTATTCAGGGCGTGATTCAGGCCCGTGAATCGAAATACATCATGATGCACGCGCCAACCGAACGTCTTGATGAGGTCATTGCCCTGCTGCCGGGCGCAGAGCGTCCGACCATCCTGCCTCTGGCCGGTGACCAGCAGCGCGTCGCCATGCACATGGTCAGTAGCGAAACCCTGTTCTGGGAGACCATGGAAAAACTGAAGGCGCTGGGCGCAAGCTCAATTCTGGTGCTGCCAATTGAGAAAATGATGGAGTGATGGCCATGAGCTTTAACACAATCATCAACTGGAACGATTGTTCGCAAGAACAACAGCGCGCGCTGCTGATGCGTCCGGCGATTTCCGCCTCAGAAAGCATCACCCGCACCGTGGCCGAGATCCTTGATAACGTCAAGGCCCGTGGCGACGATGCGCTGCGGGAATACAGCGCAAAGTTTGATAAAACCGAGGTTGGCGCTTTAAAGGTAACCGAACAGGAAATCACGGACGCGGAAAGCCGCCTCGGTGACGAGATCAAACAGGCGATGGCCGTCGCGGTGAAAAACATTGATACCTTCCACACCGCGCAGATATTGCAGGCGGTCGATGTGGAAACCGTGCCCGGCGTACGCTGCCAGCAGGTCACGCGTCCGGTTGCGTCGGTGGGGCTTTACATCCCCGGTGGTTCCGCCCCGCTGTTCTCTACCGTATTAATGCTGGCAACCCCGGCACGCATCGCCGGTTGTCAGAAAGTAGTACTGTGCTCGCCGCCTCCGATTGCCGATGAAATTCTCTATGCGGCAAAACTGTGTGGCGTACAGGCGGTGTATAAAGTGGGGGGTGCACAGGCAATTTCCGCGCTGGCGTTTGGTACCGAATCCATTCCTAAAGTGGACAAAATTTTTGGCCCGGGCAACGCGTATGTGACCGAAGCCAAGCGTCAGGTCAGCCAGCGTCTGGACGGTGCCGCAATTGATATGCCTGCCGGTCCTTCTGAGGTGCTGGTGATTGCCGACAGCGGTGCAACGCCGGACTTCGTCGCCTCCGATCTGTTATCACAGGCAGAACATGGCCCGGACTCACAGGTTATTTTGCTGACGCCGGATGCGGATATGGCAAAACGCGTGGGTGAAGCCGTTGAACGTCAGCTTGCCGACCTGCCGCGCGCCTACACGGCACGCCAGGCACTCTCAGCAAGCCGCCTGATTGTGGCGCGCGATCTGGCGCAGTGCATTGCCATCTCCAACCAGTACGGCCCGGAACACCTGATTATCCAGACCCGAAATGCGCGCGATCTGGTTGACAGCATTACCAGCGCAGGTTCGGTCTTCCTTGGCGACTGGTCACCGGAATCCGCCGGCGATTACGCTTCCGGCACCAACCACGTTCTGCCAACCTACGGCTATACATCAACCTGTTCGAGCCTCGGGCTGGCGGATTTCCAGAAACGCATGACCGTACAGGAGCTGTCCCGCGAGGGGTTTGCCTCTCTGGCCTCCACCATTGAGACCCTGGCCACTGCCGAACGTCTGACCGCCCACAAAAACGCCGTTACGCTGCGCGTTGCAGCCCTGAAGGAGCAAGCATGAGCATTGAAGAATTAGCCCGCGAAAATGTCCGTCGCCTGACGCCTTATCAGTCTGCTCGTCGTCTGGGTGGCAACGGTGATGTCTGGCTGAACGCCAACGAATACCCGACGGCCGTACAGTTCGAGCTGTCGCAGCAAACGCTGAACCGCTATCCGGAATGCCAGCCGAAAACGGTTATCGAAAATTACGCCCGGTACGCAGGCGTAAAGCCTGAGCAGGTGCTGGTCAGCCGGGGTGCAGATGAAGGCATTGAACTGCTGATCCGAGCCTTCTGCGAACCGGGCAAAGATGCTGTCATGTACTGCCAGCCAACCTACGGAATGTACAGCGTCAGTGCAGAAACCTTTGGCGTGGCGTGCCGTAACGTGCTTTCGCTGGAAGACTGGCAGCTCGACCTACAGGGGATTGCCGATAATCTTAACGGCGTGAAAGTGGTGTTCGTCTGCAGTCCAAATAACCCGACCGGGCAGATTATCAACCCGCAGGACATTCGAACCCTGCTGGAGATGACGCGCGGTAAAGCGCTGGTGGTGGCTGACGAAGCCTATATTGAGTTCTGCCCGCAGGCGACGCTGGCTGGCTGGCTCGAGGAGTACCCGCACCTGGTTGTACTGCGTACGCTGTCAAAAGCTTTCGCCCTCGCTGGCCTGCGCTGCGGCTTTACGCTGGCCAATAAAGAAGTCATCGACCTGCTGATGAAAGTGATTGCGCCATATCCACTCTCTACGCCGGTTGCCGACATTGCGGCGCAGGCTTTGGCCCCTCAGGGGATCAAGGCGATGCGCGAACGCGTGGCACAAATCCTTGAAGAACGGCAGTATCTGGTCACTGCCCTGAAAGATATTCCCTGCGTGGAGCAGGTATTCGACTCTGAAACCAACTACATCCTGGTACGCTTTACCGCGTCGAGTGCTGTATTTAAATCTTTATGGGATCAGGGCATTATCTTACGAGACCAAAATAAACAACCATCCTTAAGCGGCTGCTTGCGTATTACCGTAGGCACCCGTGCAGAGAGTCAGCGCGTGATTGACGCCCTGAAAGCGGAGAAAGTATGAGCCAGAAGACCCTCTTTATCGATCGTGACGGTACCCTTATTTCGGAGCCGCCAACCGATTTTCAGGTCGATCGTTTCGACAAACTGGCTTTTGAACCCGATGTAATCCCGGTGCTGCTCAAGCTGCAGAAAGCCGGCTATAAGCTGGTGATGATCACTAACCAGGACGGGCTGGGTACCGACAGTTTCCCGCAGGCGGATTTTGACGGCCCGCATAACCTGATGATGCAGGTGCTGACCTCTCAGGGCGTTAAATTTGATGAGGTGCTGATCTGCCCACACCTGCCTGCCGATGAATGTGACTGCCGCAAGCCAAAGGTAAAGCTGGTCGAACGCTACCTGGCGGATGACGTGCTGGATAAAGCCAATAGCTATGTTATTGGCGATCGCATGACCGATATTACGCTGGCGGAGAACATGGGTATCTCCGGGCTGCGCTATGACCGTTCCACCCTTAACTGGGCAAAAATTGGTGAGCAGTTGACCCAGCGTGACCGCTACTCGCACGTTGAGCGCAACACCAAAGAGACGCAAATCGACGTTAAGGTCTGGTTGGATCGTGAAGGCGGCAGCAAGATCCACACCGGTGTGGGTTTCTTTGACCATATGCTGGACCAGATCGCGACCCATGGTGGTTTCCGCATGGAGATCGCCGTGAAAGGCGATTTGTATATCGACGATCACCACACCGTGGAAGATACCGGCCTGGCGCTGGGTGAAGCGCTGAAGCTGGCGCTCGGCGACAAACGCGGCATCAACCGTTTTGGTTTTGTGCTGCCGATGGACGAGTGCCTGGCGCGCTGCGCAATGGATATCTCCGGGCGCCCACACCTGGAATACAAAGCGGATTTCACCTACCAGCGCGTGGGCGACCTCAGCACCGAAATGGTTGAACACTTCTTCCGTTCATTGTCCTACACCATGGGCCTGACGTTGCACCTCAAGACCAAGGGCAAGAACGACCACCACCGCGTGGAAAGCCTGTTCAAAGCCTTTGGCCGTACCCTTCGCCAGGCGATTCGTGTGGAAGGTGACGCCCTGCCCTCATCGAAAGGAGTGCTGTAATGAATGTGGTGATTCTGGATACCGGATGCGCCAACCTGAACTCCGTAAAATCGGCAATTGCCCGTCACGGCTATGCGCCGGACGTGAGTCGCGACCCGGACGTCGTACTGCGCGCCGATAAACTTTTTCTGCCCGGCGTAGGGACAGCGCAGGCGGCGATGGATCAGATCCACGAGCGTGAGCTGGTGAGTCTCATCAAAGCCTGTACTCAACCGGTGCTGGGAATTTGTCTGGGCATGCAGCTCTTGGGCCGACGCAGTGAAGAGAGTAACGGTGTTGATCTGCTCGGGATTATCGACGAAGACGTGCCGAAAATGACCGATCACGGTCTGCCTCTGCCGCACATGGGCTGGAACCGTGTTTATGCCAAAGCCGGTGACAGACTGTTTCGCGGCATTGAAGACGGGGCCTATTTTTACTTCGTGCACAGCTACGCCATGCCGGTAAATCCGTACACCATTGCCCAGTGCAATTACGGCGAAGCATTTACCGCGGCGGTGCAGAAAGATAACTTCTTCGGCGTGCAGTTTCACCCGGAACGTTCGGGTGCCGCAGGCGCACAGTTGCTGAAAAACTTCCTGGAGATGTAATGATTATTCCCGCTTTAGATTTAATCGACGGCACGGTTGTCCGTCTCCATCAGGGCGATTACGGGCAGCAACGCGACTACGGTAACGACCCCTTGCCACGTCTGCAGGATTACGCCGCCCAGGGCGCGCAGGTGTTGCACCTTGTGGATTTGACTGGCGCAAAAGATCCGACAAAACGTCAAATCCCGCTTCTTAAAAAACTGGTGGCCGGCGTGGATGTGCCCGTCCAGGTAGGCGGTGGCGTGCGTACGGAAGATGACGTTGCGGCGCTGCTGGACGCTGGCGTGGCGCGCGTGGTCGTCGGCTCGACTGCCGTTAACGATCCTGAAAAGGTTAAAGCCTGGTTCCGCCGCTTTGGCGCTGACGCGCTGGTGCTGGCGCTGGATGTTCGTATCGACGAACAGGGTAACAAGCAGGTTGCAGTCAGCGGCTGGCAGGAAAACTCCGGGGTGACGCTGGAAGAGCTGGTCGAGAGGTATCTGCCCGTTGGCCTGAAGCACGTGCTGTGCACCGATATCTCCCGCGACGGCACGCTGGCAGGCTCTAACGTTTCTTTATATCAAGAAATCTGCGCGCGTTATCCGCAGGTGGCCTTCCAGTCGTCGGGCGGTATTGGTGATATCACTGATATTGCCGCGTTGCGCGGAACGGGTGTACAGGGCGTGATTGTGGGCCGGGCCCTGCTGGAAGGTAAATTTACTGTGACGGAGGCGATTCAATGCTGGCAAAACGGATAATCCCTTGCCTGGACGTACGTGACGGCCAGGTAGTGAAAGGCGTGCAGTTCCGCAACCACGAAATCATTGGCGATATCGTCCCGCTGGCAAAACGCTACGCTGAAGAAGGCGCAGATGANCTGGTNTTTTACGATATCACCGCCTCCAGCGATGGNCGCGTCGTGGATAAAAGCTGGGTGGCGCGCGTGGCAGAAGTGATTGATATNCCCTTCTGCGTGGCAGGNGGGATTAAATCTGCGGAAGACGCGGCAAAAATCCTCTCCTTTGGTGCCGATAAGATTTCCATTAACTCCCCTGCTTTGGCAGACCCGGAGCTGATTACCCGTCTGGCCGATCGCTTTGGGGTACAGTGTATTGTCGTGGGGATTGACACCTGGTATGACGCCGCAACGGGTAAATACCATGTCAACCAGTACACCGGCGATGAAAGCCGGACCCGTGTAACCCAATGGGAGACGCTGGACTGGGTGCAGGAAGTCCAGAAACGTGGCGCAGGCGAAATTGTGCTGAACATGATGAACCAGGACGGCGTGCGTAACGGCTATGACCTTGAGCAGCTGAAAAAAGTCCGCGCGGTCTGCCACGTACCGCTGATTGCTTCCGGCGGTGCAGGCACCATGGAACACTTCCTTGAAGCCTTCCGCGATGCAAACGTTGACGGCGCGCTGGCGGCCTCTGTGTTCCACAAACAGATTATCAATATTGGTGAGTTAAAAACGTACCTGGCCGACCAGGGCGTGGAGATCAGGGTATGTTAACAGAGCAACAACAGGCACAACTGGACTGGGAAAAAACTGACGGATTACTGCCGGTGGTTGTACAGCATGCCGTCTCAGGTGAAGTGCTGATGCTGGGATATATGAACCAGGATGCACTAACCAAAACCATCGACAGCGGCAAGGTCACCTTTTTCTCGCGTACCAAACAACGCTTGTGGACCAAAGGGGAAACCTCTGGCCATTTCCTGAATGTAGTCAGCATTACGCCGGACTGCGATAACGATACGCTTCTGGTACTGGCGAATCCGATCGGCCCAACCTGCCACAAGGGCACCAGCAGCTGCTTCGGCGACGCAAGCCACCAGTGGCTGTTCCTGTATCAGCTGGAACAGTTACTCGCTGAGCGTAAAACGGCGGATCCTGAAAGTTCGTATACGGCGAAACTCTACGCCAGCGGAACCAAACGTATCGCGCAAAAGGTGGGGGAAGAAGGCGTTGAGACAGCGCTGGCCGCGACCGTGCATGACCGCGAGGAGCTGACGAACGAGGCGTCGGATTTGATGTATCACCTGCTGGTGCTGCTGCAGGATCAGGAGCTGGATTTGACGGCGGTGATTGAGAATTTACGTAAGAGACATAAATAAAAAAACCGGGGAATTTCCCCGGTTTTTTATCTGATGAGAATCACGCTTTTGGTTTGTAGTTCCGCAATGCGTTGCGGCCCAGCACCACACCCGAACCGATAATCCCGCCAAGCAGGACAGCAAGGATCAGAGTGATGGCCTTTTTCGGACTGTCACGTTTGATCGGTAAATCTGGCTTCATCACATAACGGTAGACGTGGATAGTGTCAGGGTTAACGTTCAGCTTTTCGATATCCAGCAAGTTCTGCTTGGTCTGGTAGTACGCTCCTGAGAACACCAGCGGACGAGACGCTTCGTTTTCAATCATCGATTTTAACGCTTCGCTGCCCAGCAGGAACATGGTTTCCTGCGTCACGTCCTGAGTTTGCTGAATCTGTGGAGAGGTGATTTTCGCTGCTTCTGCGTTCTTCAGCGCTTCCGTAATCTGTTTGATACGCAAATCTTTTTGCTCCTGAGAGACTTTCTCCTGGTTTTCCAGGGAGTCATTCAGGGTTGTAATCTGCTGCTTAATGTTATCTTTTAGGTCAAGCGTAAGTTCTTTCGCCGTCTGTTCATCAACCTGCTGAATATACTGGGCAAGCTGCTTTTGCGCAGCTTCAGCAGTTTCACCAACATAACTGACGGTCAATGGAAATGCTTGTCCCTTAACCGTGGAATCGATGGTTAGCTTTTCCGGGATTTCCTGATTTTCAAGCGCCTGCGCTAATGCAGAAAAGGATGAATTAAAACGACTAATTGCACGGGTCTGGATATCCAAAATTGAAGGCGCGGCACTTCCGTACAGAATATTCAACGCATTTGCATACGTTGCAATCTGTGCGGCATCCGGCTGGGCTATGATAGCGGACGATGTCCATTTCTCTTTTGCTACGGTGATGTAGATCCCAGCCAATATGATAAATACAGCAACAAAAGCTCCAACAACCCACTTTCCACGCCACAGTTGCAGCACTAAATCAAGTAAATCAATTTGCTCCGGGTCATTACTTCTGCTGACCAGGTTATTGTTGTTCTGCGTCATACAATCCCTAACAGATGATAAAGGGCAAAAATAAACATGTTCACATAGTGTATCTGTTGCTATGAATTTTTCTATAAGAATCCGATGAGTTAAATCGGAAAGATGGGTTATGTAACTGGCATCCGCCGCGCTATGATAGACGCAATGTGATGCGTGATGGCATCAGTAAGAACACATGTTTATGAGGGAAGATATGAAATTTCTGGTAACGGGTGCAGCAGGCTTTATCGGCGCAAATGTCAGCAAACGACTCCTGGATGCCGGTCATCAGGTCGTCGGTATTGATAACCTGAATGACTACTATGATGTCAATCTTAAGCTGGCACGTCTGGATCTGCTGACATCTGACAGTTTCGCCTTCCACAAGCTGGACCTGGCCGACCGTGAAGGCATGGCCACACTGTTCGCCCGTGAGAAATTTGATCGCGTCATCCACCTGGCCGCACAGGCAGGCGTACGCTACTCGCTTGAAAACCCTCACGCCTATGCAGATGCCAACCTGGTAGGGCACCTCAACGTGCTGGAAGGCTGTCGCCATCACAAGGTACAACATCTTCTGTATGCATCTTCCAGCTCCGTTTACGGTCTGAATCGCAAGATGCCTTTTTCGACTGACGATTCGGTCGATCACCCTGTCTCACTTTATGCCGCGACCAAAAAAGCCAATGAACTGATGTCGCATACCTATTCCCACCTGTACAACCTGCCCACGACGGGCCTGCGTTTCTTTACCGTGTACGGTCCGTGGGGTCGTCCGGATATGGCGCTGTTTAAATTCACCAAAGCGATGATTGAAGGCAAAAGCATTGATGTCTACAACTACGGTAAGATGAAGCGCGACTTCACTTACATTGATGATATCGCCGAAGCCATTATCCGTCTGCAGGATGTTATTCCTCAGGCCGATGCAAACTGGACCGTTGAAACCGGTTCACCGGCAACCAGCTCTGCGCCTTATCGCGTCTATAACATCGGAAACAGCTCTCCGGTTGAACTGATGGATTACATTACGGCTCTTGAAGAGGCGCTCGGGATAGAGGCAGAAAAGAATATGATGCCAATCCAGCCGGGTGACGTACTTGAAACCAGCGCAGATACTAAAGCGCTGTATGAGGTTATTGGCTTCAAACCGCAGACTTCCGTTAAAGAAGGCGTGAAGAATTTCGTTGACTGGTATCGCGACTTCTACAAAGTATAAAAATAAAAAAACCGGCAAGTGCCGGTTTTTTTATGCGCCTTAAGCAGAGACTCAGTCGCTACCAAACAGATCGCGGGTATACACTTTATCCGCCACGTCGGCCAGTTCTTCCGCCATACGGTTAGAGATAATCACATCCGCTTCCTGTTTGAATGCATCCAGGTCACGAATCACACGGGAATGGAAGAATTCATCTTCCTGCATCGCTGGCTCATAAATAATCACCTGAACGCCTTTAGCCTTAATACGCTTCATGATCCCCTGAATGGAAGAGGCGCGGAAGTTATCAGAACCGCTCTTCATGATCAGACGATATACACCCACCACTTTCGGCTGACGCGCGAGAATGGAATCAGAAATGAAGTCTTTACGCGTACGGTTTGCATCAACAATCGCTGAAATCAAATTGTTTGGCACAGCCTGATAGTTCGCCAGCAACTGTTTCGTATCTTTAGGCAGGCAATAGCCGCCGTAACCAAAGGACGGGTTGTTGTAATGGTTACCGATACGCGGGTCGAGGCACACCCCTTCGATGATCTGGCGGGTATTCAGGCCCAGACTCTCGGCATAGCTGTCCAGCTCGTTGAAGTAAGCCACGCGCATTGCCAGGTAGGTATTTGCGAACAGCTTGATCGCTTCGGCTTCGGTGGAATCTGTAAACAGCACCGGGATATCTTTCTTGATTGCGCCTTCCTGAAGGAGAGCAGCAAAACGCTCCGCACGCTCAGAGCGCTCACCGATCACGATACGGGATGGGTGCAGGTTATCGTATAACGCCCTGCCCTCGCGCAGAAACTCTGGCGAGAAGAAGACATTATCAATACCCAGCTCTTCTTTGATTGATTTAGTGAAACCGACCGGAATGGTCGACTTAATGATCATCACTGCATTCGGATTAATCGCGATAACGTCTTTGATCACCGCTTCAACCGTCGAAGTGTTGAAATAGTTGGTTTTTGGATCGTAGTCTGTTGGGGTCGCAATGATGACAAAGTCCGCATCACGATAAGCATCTTCTTTATCGGTGGTAGCACGGAAATTCAGCTGTTTGTTCGCCAGATACTCTTCAATCTCTTTGTCGACGATCGGAGATTTCTTCTGATTCAGCATATCCACTTTGGCCTGCACGATATCCAGCGCAACCACTTCATGGTTCTGGGCAATCAGAATGCCGTTAGAAAGACCGACATAGCCAGTTCCGGAGATAGTTATTTTCATTCGCTAATGACTTCTGTAAGTTTAATGAAGAGATGGTCGCCTGACCATCGCGATAAATATGACTGTTGGGCTTTGTACCTCCTGGCAGCCAGAACTGTCAAGGCAAACCAGGAGCAATCCCTACTCCCGAGATAATATTCAGATATCTTCGAGTACTACGTGCCAGACTTTACATAAAAAAAACCCGAAGACGAGCTTCGGGCCTTGATTACATTGTGTAATTTAACTTATTCCATCCATTCAGTATGGAACACACCTTCTTTATCAGTACGCTTGTAGGTATGCGCGCCAAAATAGTCGCGCTGCGCCTGAATCAGGTTCGCAGGCAGAACGGCAGCGCGATAGCTGTCATAGTACGCCACTGCAGCGGAGAAGGTTGGTACTGGTATACCGTTCTGAACGGCATAAGCAACCACATCGCGCAGCGCCTGCTGGTATTCGTCGGCAATCTTCTTGAAGTATGGCGCAAGCAGAAGGTTAGCAATACCCGCGTTTTCCGCATAAGCATCGGTAATTTTCTGCAGGAACTGCGCACGAATGATGCAACCTGCGCGGAAGATCTTCGCGATCTCACCGTAGTTCAGATCCCAGTTGTTCTCGTCTGACGCGGCACGCAGCTGAGAGAAGCCCTGCGCGTAAGAGACGATTTTACCCAGGTACAGAGCGCGGCGAACTTTCTCGACGAATTCAGCTTTGTCACCCGCGGGTTTAGCCTGTGGGCCAGACAACACTTTGGATGCCGCAACACGCTGTTCTTTCAGGGAAGAGATGTAACGCGCGAATACGGATTCGGTGATCAGAGACAGCGGTTCCCCCAGATCCAGAGAGCTCTGGCTGGTCCATTTACCGGTACCTTTGTTCGCAGCTTCGTCCAGAATCACATCAACCAGGTATTTACCCTCTTCATCTTTCTTGGTGAAGATATCTTTGGTGATGTCAATCAGGTAGCTGTTCAGCTCACCTTTGTTCCACTCGGTAAAGGTTTCAGCCAGCTCTTCGTTAGAGAGGTTCAGGCCGCCTTTCAGAAGAGAGTAAGCTTCTGCGATGAGTTGCATGTCGCCGTATTCGATGCCGTTGTGAACCATCTTCACATAATGGCCCGCACCGTCTGGACCAATATAGGTCACACACGGCTCGCCATCTTCAGCAACCGCAGCGATTTTTGTCAGGATTGGCGCAACCAGTTCGTACGCCTCTTTCTGACCACCAGGCATGATAGATGGGCCTTTCAGTGCGCCCTCTTCGCCACCGGAAACACCGGTACCGATGAAGTTGAAACCTTCAGCAGACAGTTCACGGTTACGACGAATGGTGTCCTGGAAGAAGGTGTTACCGCCATCAATAATGATGTCGCCTTTTTCGAGGTAAGGTTTCAGAGAGTCGATAGCAGCATCGGTACCTGCGCCCGCTTTCACCATTAACAGGATACGACGGGGCGTTTCCAGAGACTCAACAAACTCTTTCACCGTATAGAACGGAACCAGTTTCTTGCCTGAGTTCTCGGCAATCACTTCTTCAGTCTTATCACGGGAGCGGTTGAAAACGGAGACGGTATAACCACGGCTTTCGATGTTGAGCGCCAGGTTGCGCCCCATCACTGCCATACCGACAACGCCGATTTGTTGCTTGGACATTACATACTCCTGTCAGGTGTGGTCGCCACGACTGTGCGCGGCTTGAATGTTTAGTCAATGTTAACTCAGGTTGCGGACGAATGTGTAGTGGAAGGTGCAATCAGATGCAGACAATAATTAAAATCATTACGAGTCCCTACGCAAAGAGATATGTGCGTTTCAATATTGTATAGGGAGTCAAGAGTAATATGAGTCCTTTAAGTGAAAACACTGAAGTTAAAGATAGTAAAGCGTAACGCATTCTGTGAATATATGACGTTGAAGCGGACGATAGCGCGACGCGGAAGTACAGATTAGCCATAAACTGCTTACGCTGACTTTCATTAATTAGCGCACTGTATTTACTCAGCAATACCTCCCCAGTTTCAAGATACTTCATAAAATTAGAGCTTATTTGCCTCTTATTGTTATGAACGGTATAAATTACTGTCGCGCTATTATCATGTTTGATCTTGCAATGCTGAGACATTCTGATCCAAAGATCGTAATCCTGCATGCAAGGTAACGTCTCATCAAATTTTCCCGCCGCCATGAAGAATTTTTTACGAATCAACACCCTTGATGTCGAGCCGATGACATTTCCTTTGGAGAAAAGAGCCTCTGTGTAATCAGAATATTCACGAGGAAATACGGTTCGTCTAACGTTATTAAGATCTGAACTTAAAACAATTTTGATACCGGTAAAAACAAGCCCAATCCGTTCATCCTTTAAGAGGACATTCATGCGTTTTTGAAATGAATCTTCTTCAACAGCATCATCATCGTCTAACAAAAAAACGTTTTCGGCTGAGGAAAGTTCAATTCCTTTATTGCGGGAATAATTAGCCCCCAAACTTGAGTCATTATTTTTGATAATTAAACTGACAGTGCCAAAATCTATATCTGAAAAATCAGGTTTTTCACCACCATCATTAACGATGATAATCTCGTTCGGAAGCAACGATGAATTAAGAATACTACTTACGGCTCTTCGAAGAAAAGCCAGTCTGTTTTTTGTTGTAATTACAATTGAAAACATTACCTCACCTCATTTACAGCAATATAATGTCGTTAGTTAGCGCATGTTGCGATACATAAAGCGCATAAATGAAACAGGCAACAGATGAAATACAACTCGCGATGTAATTAATAAAATGTTTTTAACCGTAAGTTGTTTCAGAATTATCATGTATTTAAAGCGTAATCTCACTTCACTTATCGACTTTTTAAAGCCACGACGCCGCAAAATAGTATCTTCAGTCAGGCGGTAATCAAGTAACACCCTATCGACGTTGCCAAGCGTATAACCGCCTTTGATCAGCTCAAACCATAATGCCATATCTTCTGTGTAGGTGGTATGCGTAGGGTAACGATGGCCGCTTTCAAAAATGTGACGTCGGAAAATCACAGTTGGATGAATGAAAGGACATCTGGCAATACTGAATTTAACCAAATCCTCATGCGCTTTAGGAAGACATTTTTCTGTTAATGCATAGGTGCTACCGAACTCCTGACAATATGTTCCACAGAGATCAACCTCAGGGTGGTTCTCAAGGAAAGAAACCTGCTCGGACATTCTATTAACACGTGAAATATCATCGCTGTCCATTCTGGCAATGAAAGCGTAATCCTCCTTAAGAACGCAGTCGATAAGGGTATTGAGTCCATGAGCCAGTCCTTTATTTACCGGGCTGGTAGTCAACTTCACTTGATTAAAATGGAGATAATCTTGCAAAACAGTGTTAAGTTCAGAAGGGATTTCACCATCTTGATAAAGGAAAATGTCACATGGGTAGGTCTGATTTATCAGACTATCTAATGCCACTTTAAGTGCTTCCGGGTCATCAGATTTATAAATTGACATAATTACTGCAAGTTTACCAGTCATGCTATTACCTGATATGTTGTATCTGTTTTCGTCCCACATTAAAAACTTGCAATGTAATAATGACGAAAATAAAAACCACTAATGATTGAATGTAATTAATAAATGGAATAAACCAACCGTGGCATACCAGAAATAAACACATGAGCCAAGTTAATGTTAAAAAGTAACGATTGGACATTAACTTTCTGGAAAGGATTATACTAATGAAAACAAAGATTATCATCAATGTATAAACCAATATGCTGTAAAAACCGAAGAATGGAATATACCCCAAAAAACTGATGTGTGAAGACCAAGTATCTTGACCATTTATTGCCGTTGCCATAAAATCTTGTGGCGCCATACCTGTGGCAAAAAAATTCTCTCCAAAAACTCTTCTTAGTATTGCATCAATGAACCAGTATGAGGATAGGAAACTATATCCACTCACAGCGTTATTGTATGCATAAGATAAAGCAGCCCACTTTTCCATGATGAATTGTATATTAGCGACCATTTGAAAACGCTCAATACTTTTAAAGAAAAAATCAAAATATATATCTGTCGCACCGCCACCTAAATTACTCTGGAAAGTGTTAACTAATTCCATATTTTGTCGACCGCTACTGACAATTGCATATTTTAAAAACCTAATGACTGGATAAATTGCCAATCCTAATGCGGTGAACATAAATAGTTTCCTTCCGGAAACCCTAATCTGTTTAAGTTGAAGATAAACAATAAATAAGGCAAATAACGTCAAGATGTTAACTGTCTGAGCACTAACAATAACATAAACAACATATAAACACACATTCAATAATAATAACCTATTTACACGGCATGGTATTACTCTATAGAAAAGATAGATAAGTGCTAAGTTTACAGGTTGAAATATGGAGATTAAAAAGAAATAAAACTTAGAGCTACCGTCAGGCTCATCAAGCTTTAGCCCAGAGATTCCTACATTAAGGTTAATTGCTGCATAAATGGATAATACCAATAATACAAGTATAAAATAATCGAGGAGTTTGCTTCTGCAATATGTTAATTCTCTCACTCTTACTTTTTCAAAAAACGGAAACAAGAGTAATAGTACAAAATAAAAAATAGCGAGTACAAGTATAATGGCAATAATCATCAGGGTCGGTTCGGTAGGATATACCCCTTGAAAGTCCCCCCCCAGATTACCATCGTAAATAAAATAAATACCGCAAATTACGTTAAAGAAAATATAAATCTTTAAAAAGTACCTTCTTATCAGTAAGGCTTGATTTTGTTCATAAGACATATTAATTAAGCCTCAAATAAGCGTTTCCATTTCTCAGCAATGACATCAATTTTAAAGCGATATAAATATTCAGGGCATTTTCCTGACATCTCGTTTCGCAAAGCATCATTATTCAACAGAGTGGACAATTTACTGATGAACTGTTCTTCATCGCCGTTTTCTACCAGATAACCTGTTTCACCATCGACGATAACTTCGGAAGGCCCGCTGACATCGTAAGCAAGCGCGGGAAGTCCAAAGGCTTGTGCCTCTATTAGAACCATAGCCAATCCCTCATGGTATGAGGTCATTAATATAAGCTGGCTGTCATTGTAGATCTTTGCAATATCTGAGGTAAACGTTGATATTGTTGCATTCGCTATACCTACATTTTCTATTCTGTTACTTAAAGATTCTCTTAATGGCCCGCTACCAATTATCTCAAGACAATAAGGTGTATCCGGATGTTGTGTAACGAATTTTTTCCATATATTTAAAAGCCGATCAAAACCCTTAACCTGTACCAAACGCCCTACGGCGATTATTCTTTTAGTTCTTTGAGAGTAAGGAGCAGAAATAGTTTCATCAGAATAAGGAGAAGGATTAGGTATAATATTTACTTTAACATTATTCCAAGCTCGCGCATCACTCGCTGTCAGCACAACGATAGAGTGGGCAAACATTAAAGATAATTTTCGCCCCAGTCGAGCCCAGAGTGGTTTTCTGTCGAAGCTAGTATGATCGCAGCAAATGTATTTTAATCTATTTAAACATGCCGGCAGAAAAGACCACATAACACTTTCCATACCGTTAGCAATCAAAACATCAATTTTTTGTTTTTTCAAAAAAAAATAAAGTTTAGAAATTGCAAAGAGGGTCTTTATCTTTTTGATGATTTTATTATGCGTCGTGCTCTTATTAATAAAACCTTTGAAATTAACGTTCTTATTTAATTTATACGGCAATATACTGATATCATTACTATCTTTATAGAAAATGCTAACGATCCATATCTCGTAGCCATTAACGAAGTGATTAGAAAGCTCGGTAATGACACGTTGAATTCCACCTTCATCAGAAGCGTCTGTCAAGAAAAAACAAATTTTTTTCATTTCGCATCCAGATTATTTATTTAACATTGACTTAAGCTTATGAAAATAATTTAATAAAACGGGAAAAGCCTTGAATCTTAAATACAACTCCTGTTTTCTAGAAGAGTGTGGATGACAAGAGTAAGACTTTACCAGATATTTTTCAAAAGAGATATAATCTTTTCTAATAAGAAACTTAGTCGCAATATCGCAATAAATCCTTGAAAAGCGAAGATCATAAATCTTTTCGTACTCATCAAAATCTGCAATACTTAACTTAGTATATTTGATGATATTTTTCTGCGTTTCAATATTTTTGGTGAAATCCTTTTTGATAGCACTTGACCAAGAGTTATCAGCGAACAAACGATACACAGACATCGTAGAAGGTAAATATAACCCACCCGCCTCTTTCATTGCATAAAGTTCAATAAAGAGATCGCCAACAGGTGCATTTTCAAACCATGCCGGAAGCGATGCCACTACCTCTTTTTTGAACATATAGGAAGACGTTGGAGAGAATTGCCCATTTTTATTTAGAACATCCTCAACGTTGAAACGACGAACCAAATCACCTTTGTCAAAGCGCTTTACTTTGCTTCCATCTGGATTTAACGCAAAGGCAGGATGAAAGCAGAAGTTAATTTCTGGATGCAGAATCATCGCATCGTATTGTTTTTGGATTTTATTGGGATCCAGCCAATAATCATCGCCTTCACAAAAAGCTATATAACTTCCCTGCGCATGTGAAATGACATTTCTGATATTGCCATTTGCACCAAGATTTTTTTCAGCGGTAATAACTTTAACAATCCCTGGGAATTTTTCTTGATATTCATTGATGATAGTAAGTGTGCCATCGCCCCCCTTATCTTCACCAATTAATATTTCAAACGCAAAGTTTGTTCGCTGCGCTAAAAAACTGTCTATCGCTGCAGCGATATATTTTTCATGGTTATACGTTATACAGCAAATTGATACTTTAATCTCAAAACTTTGCCAATTTTTTTGAATCAATTCTTGGCTTTCGTTATACATCTGTTTTACCTGTCGGAGCACGTTGAATATCTTCATTTAACTGGGCTTCAAACTCTAAAAGTTTCCTGCTTCTTTCTCGTATTTTGCGCGCAGGATTACCAGCATATATTGAAAAGGTTTCACAGCTATTTTTAACCAATGAATGGGCACCAATTGCACATCCGTCATTCAGAGTTACTCCCGGTAAAACGATACTTCCTGAGCCAATAATGACATGTTTTCCTACGACAACCGAATCATGTGTGACATTTGTGAAATCCGTCGGTACCATAGGATTACTCATGTAATTTCCAGAGTAATCATCGTTACTAGCGTAAATAGAAACCCGTGATGAAATATTTGCAAAATCCATTAATGAAATTTTTCCGGCACCAATCAGGGAAGAATACACCGCTATATGAATGTAATTACCAATAAAAACGCCTCCTTCTCCTGCGGAAATAACACAGAAGTCGTCTATCCGGACATTGTTTCCGATATGGATTCTAGATACACCGTAGAATGACGCTTTCGTTGAGATAAGGACATTTTCCCCTACGGAGGCAAATCCCATCTGTTCAATTTCTTCACGGGTTAAGATAGCCATATTATCCTCGGATAATATTTATAATACGAGAAAAATCATTCTCATCCATTTCGTTAAAAATGGGCAGACACAGTACTTTATCCGAAACGGCATTAGACAAAGGCAGATTCTCAATAGCTGCTGATTCAATTCCGCGGTACATAGGCATGTTGCTGATCAAAGGATAGAAATAGCGACGCGATAAAATATTATTCTTTTTCAGTTCGAAATAGAGCTCATCCCTGGTCATGCGGAACTCAGGTTCAATGAGAACTGGGAAATATGAATAGTTACTGTTAGAGTGTTCAGAAGCTGCAGGAACAGTAATACCTTTGATTTGCGTAAGCTCCTGGCGATAAGCCAGATCAATCCTTCTACGCTGCTCAATGGCACTGTTGATATGTTTCAACTGAACTAAACCAAAAGCAGCATTGATCTCACTCATTTTACCGTTGATGCCCGGCGCAGTGACTGTTAACTCATCGGCAATACCAAAATTCTTCAATCTATCAATACGCTGCTTGGTCTTGGCATCTTGACAAATTATCGCACCGCCTTCAAAGGTGTTGAAGACCTTTGTAGCATGGAAACTTAGGATGGACATATCGCCATAGCGTAATATGCTCTGCCCCTTATAATTTACGCCAAATGCATGTGCAGCATCATAGATCACGCGAAGCCCGTAATTATCAGCAATTTCCTGAATTGCTTCTACTTCGCATGGGCTGGAATAGCAGTGCACGGGCATAATCGCGGTAGTATTAGGCGTAATAGCCGCTTCGATTTTCTTCGGGTCGATGTTGAACGTGTCGGGATCAATGTCGACGAATACCGGCTTCAGGCCGTTCCACAGAATAGAATGACTGGTGGCAATGAATGAGTACGGTGTGGTAATCACTTCACCCGAAATACGTAATGCCTGAAGTGCAGTGATTAACGCGATTGTTGCGTTATTAAAAAGAGAAATATAATCAACGCCTAAATACTCACACAATTCTTTTTCAAGCTGCTGATGGAATGGACCATTATTTGTTAACCACTTATTATCCCAGATTTTTTCAAGATAAGGAATAAATTCACTTAATTCAGGAAGAAAGGGTTGAGTCACTGGTATATTTTTCATTTAGTTTACTCTATTCTCTGATAGACAATACAATCTTAAATAAGTTTCTTTGCGTAAGGTAAATCATTCCAATATATATACCAGGCGCTAAAGTTAACATAATTATAATCTGCCAAATGTTTTGCGCTGATAGATTCATCGCAATAATTTTGGCAATAAAGCAAGAAAGCATAGTAATTAACCAGATAGGTGACACTTCTTTGAACTGTCGCCAGACCGTTAAACCAGTCAGTTTTCCGGTGTAATACGTATTTAATACGAGTGCAAAGTAAGAATGAATCAATAAACCAAAGCACATTATGTAAATGCTGTAATTCATTGTTACGGTAACGATTGAAATCCCAATGATTTTTTTAATTATTTCCAGCTTCAGGAACAAATCACTTCGACCTTTTACCTGTAAAACATTCAGATTTATGGCATGGATTGGATAAAGCATATAAGCAAGGGCAAGGATTGTTACAAGTCCTGCCGCTTCATGCCATTGCGAACCTAACACAAGTTGCAGCAAAGGTTGTGCGAGTATGGCAACACCGGCCATCAATGGAAAGATGAACAGCGCAGCCACTTTCATTGTGAGCAGGTAATATTCGTCCATCTTGTGACTATCTTCCTGCATATGACTAAACATAGGATAGGTTACGCGCTGAATAATATTAGTCATTGTCATGGCAGGAATGCTTGATACCTGGTTGGCCTGCGTAAACTGACCAACATTTTCAGCACTGAATTTCTTGCCAATGATGAGTTGATAGACATTATTATATGTCGTATCAAGTAACCCGGATACCAATAATTTACCGCCAAAACCAAACAGATAGTTAAATGATTTTTTTGAGAAAATTAGTGCTGGAACCCAACGTGTTATTATATTAAGAAACAATGCGCTCAAAACAGAGACAGACAGAGTTTGCGCAACCAGCGCCCACACACCATACCCTTTCCAGGCGAAAATCAACGCAACGCCCCCCCCCAGAATAACAGAGCAAATCGACGCTTTCGCTTGCGCTTTGAAGTTCATTGACACTGTCAAAATAGTTCTTGGCACAACTGAGAAGCTATTCGCTATTAATGATAAGCCAATGACTTTCGCTAATAACACTAATTCGGGTTGCTGATAAAAATTAGCGATATATCCTGCAGAAAAATACAGCAAAAGATAGCAACAGATAGCAACTATAATATTAAAATAGAATGCAGTCGAATAATCAGTATTCGTGCGATCGGTCTTTCTTATCAGTGCTGAACTGAAGCCGCTATCTATAAATACCTGACCTATTGCAATAAACATTGCTAACATTCCAATGAGACCAAAGGCTTTTGGCCCTAACAGACGAGCTAGAATCAGCATCAGAATGAGCTGAATGCCCTGAGAAAGTATTCGCTCTAGGGCACTCCATTTTAGACCATTGACTGTTTTATTTTTTAGTTCAGACACTATTTATTACTTAATAAGTTGGGACAGGTATTGGCCATATCCATTTTTGGACATTAAGGCAGCTTGTTTTAATACGTCTGCCTTAGCTAACCATCCATTGTTAAATGCAATCTCTTCAAGACAAGCGACTTTAAACCCCTGTCTAACTTCGATAGTCTCAACGAATTGAGCTGCTTGCAAAAGGCTTTCATGAGTCCCAGTGTCAAGCCAGGCAAAACCACGGCCCAGCATTTCAACCACAAGGTTACCCTTCTCAAGATACATTTGGTTGATTGACGTAATCTCAAGCTCACCACGTTCTGATGGTTTAACCTGTTTTGCGTATTCTACGACTTCGTTTGTATAAAAATAAAGCCCGGTAACTGCATAATTACTTTTTGGTTTAGCGGGCTTCTCTTCTATCGATAACACATTGCGATCCTCATCAAATTGGACAACGCCGAAACGCTCTGGATCTTTAACCTGATATCCAAACACCGTCGCCTTAGATGTCGCACGGACTGCAGCTTCTCTTAGTTTAGGAGAGAACCCTTGTCCATAAAAAATATTATCACCTAATACCAGACAAACAGAATCATTACCGATGAATTCTTCACCAATAATGAATGCTTGTGCCAATCCGTCTGGCGAAGGCTGAATTGCATACTGTAAATTCAAGCCCAGTTTTGCTCCATCATCCAGAAGACGTATAAACCCGTCCTGATCTTCGGGTGTCGTAATAATTAAAATATCTCTTATACCCGCAAGCATCAAAACTGATAATGGATAATAAATCATTGGTTTATCATAAATAGGTAATAATTGCTTCGAGACACCCATTGTAATAGGGTACAAACGCGTCCCCGATCCACCCGCAAGGATAATACCTTTCATTTTATACTAACCCCAGACGTTCACGTTGATAACTACCATCCTGCACTCGCATGCACCAACTTTTATTATTCAGATACCATTCAACAGTCTTACGTATTCCGCTTTCGAATGTCTCTTCAGGCTTCCAACCCAGCTCAACACCAATTTTATGCGCATCAATCGCGTAGCGGCGGTCATGCCCGGGGCGGTCAGCGACGTAAGTAATTTGATCGCGATAGGAAACTTCTTTCGGCACGATTTCATCCAGCAGATCGCAAATGGTGTGTACCACATCCAGATTCTGCTTTTCGTTATGCCCACCGATGTTATAAGTTTCACCCGGTTTACCCTGGGTTACAACGGTGTACAGCGCACGCGCATGGTCTTCAACATACAGCCAGTCACGGATCTGGTCGCCTTTGCCGTAAATTGGCAGCGCTTTACCGTCCAGCGCATTCAAAATCACCAACGGGATCAGCTTTTCAGGGAAGTGATACGGGCCATAATTATTTGAGCAGTTGGTCACGATTGTTGGGAAACCGTACGTACGCAGCCATGCGCGTACGAGGTGATCGCTGGACGCTTTAGAGGCGGAATACGGGCTACTTGGTGCATAGGCTGTGGTTTCGGTAAACAGCGGTAGCTCAGCAGACGCGGGATGTTCATCAGGATGCGGCAAATCACCGTACACTTCATCCGTAGAGATGTGGTGGAAACGAAACACCGCTTTGGCCGCGTCATCCAGCGTCAACCAGTAAGCTCGCGCGGCTTCCAGAAGGACATAGGTACCCACAATGTTGGTCTCAATAAACGCTGCGGGGCCGGTAATAGATCGGTCAACGTGACTCTCTGCCGCAAGGTGCATCACCGCATCCGGTTTGTGCTCGGCGAAAATACGATCCATAGCCGCCTTATCGCAAATATCCGCATGTTCAAAGACATAACGATCGCTACCATTAACGTCGGTCAGTGACTCCAGGTTACCTGCATACGTCAGTTTATCCACATTGACGACTGCATCCTGGGTATTTTTAATAATATGCCGCACCACCGCTGAGCCGATAAAACCGGCACCGCCGGTAACAAGAATTTTCACGTTAGCTCTTCCATCTATTGGGTATATCGAGATATTGATGCTCAGGAAACCGATTAAAAATATCGTTTTCAGAAATTTTGCACGCTACCGCCCCTGGCTTAACAGCTACCAGTGCACTGAGCGAATGTTGAAAAAAGGTTTTGGGAGTCTGATAACAGACAAAAACTGGCGTTAATTGTCATCCTAAATGGTCTTAGAAACAAGCACAAATCGTTACAAATCAGTCCACATTTGAATCAGATAACCCCATGTTATCATTATAATTAATAACAAAAAACGGCAGTCACCATTTTGGTTATGTTTTACATAGCCAAATGATAACTGCCGCTTATTCAAAAGACAGAGAGGAATCAGTCGTTAGCCAGCAACTTCTCAATCCGGCTTCTGAACTTCTGACCTTCCTTCAGGTTACGCAGGCCATACTTCACAAATGCCTGCATATAGCCCAGTTTCTTACCGCAGTCGTAGCTGTCACCGGTCATCAGCATCGCATCAACAGACTGCTTCTTAGCCAGTTCAGCAATCGCATCGGTCAACTGGATACGGTCCCAGGCACCCGGCTCGGTTTTTTCCAGCTCGGCCCAGATATCCGCGTTGAGAACATAACGGCCGACGGCCATCAGGTCAGAATCCAGCGTCTGCGGCTGATCCGGTTTCTCGATAAACTCAACGATACGGCTCACCTGCCCTTCCGTTTCCAGCGCTTCTTTAGTCTGGATAACAGAGTACTCGGAGAGATCGCCTTTCATGCGCTTAGCAAGTACCTGGCTACGGCCCGTTTCGTTGAAGCGCGCCACCATTGCCGCAAGGTTGTAACGCAGCGGATCGGCAGATGCGCTGTCGATAATGATATCCGGCAGTACAACGATGAACGGGTTGTCACCCACGACCGGGCGTGCGCAAAGAATGGAGTGGCCCAGACCCAGCGGCTGCGCCTGACGCACGTTCATGATAGTTACGCCAGGAGGACAGATAGACTGCACTTCAGCCAGCAGCTGGCGTTTTACGCGCTGCTCAAGCAACGCTTCGAGTTCGTAAGAGGTGTCGAAGTGGTTTTCTACCGCATTCTTGGAGGAGTGCGTAACCAGGACGATTTCTTTGATCCCTGCAGCAACAATTTCATCGACAATGTATTGAATCATCGGTTTGTCGACAATCGGCAGCATCTCTTTAGGAATGGCTTTTGTGGCTGGCAACATATGCATGCCCAGGCCTGCTACCGGAATGACTGCTTTCAAATTAATCATTATTTCTTCCACCTTAAAATGGTTGACGAATTATAGCTCTTTAACCTGTTTTCGCCAGCATGATTTGCCGTGATTCTTATATGATGTTAGGGGACCACATCACAAAAAACAGTAGTTGTAATCTGAATAGATCGCGTTTCTGTGCCAGGAATAGTCGCAAAAAAAGACAATTGTCGATTATCTGTGCGGGAGCGCAAAATTCAGCCGCTCCGTATTCACCACCTGCTGGTCCACGCGGTCAATATCCACGGAGCTCTGCCCTTTCTCATTCACAGCCTTGATGTTCGCCAGCGACAGTAAGGTCTCATCTTTAGCCATAAACTTGCCTCGGACATCCTTACGCAGGTCGAAATTCATCTTCAGCGCCGGGCCGACGGCAGCTTCCTGCATCACGTTGATATTACGCAAGAAGAGGTGTTGCGGTTTGTTGTGCAACTCAAGCGTTGCCCGCTGCATCTCAACGTTGGTGATGGCCACAAAGGAGGTGGCGTTGCCGGATGAAATTTGTATTCCGCGCAGTTTGTACGCAAGCTGGCGATTATCCAGGCGAATGTCGTTCAGCTTAAAGTTCTGAGGTATCGAGAGATAGTCACCTTTTATTACACCGTAGCCGATCAGCATGCCAGCACTATTGACCATATCGACATTATCAATAATGAAATTATCACAGCCATAAATGGCTACCGTGGCGTTGTCTATTCCCGCCTTCTTGCTGAAGTCAGGAGTGATATTCTTGGCCTTAATATTGCGAATAATAAAGTGCTTACCGTTTTCGACGTGGACTAACTGACGACAGTTGCTGCCGGTGATATTTGCCACCACGAAGTTCTTCACGGTTTGCTTTTCCGGATAATCGTTGTCGTAGGTGCTGCCGGCGAGACCAATGCCGATGCCCCAGTTGATCTTGCCGTTCGTACAGTTAATGTTGTCAATCACATGATCGGAGATCAGGATGTTACGGTCATTAATGGCGACGTTCCACTCAATCGCGTCGCCCTGGAGATGGCTGAATTTACTGTTAGTGATGCGCGCGCCATCTATCTGATTATGGAATCCCTGGCGCAGGATGGCGTAGTTCGCCTGGCTTACGCTGATGTTATCAATCAGCAGGTTGCGCATGACGCGCGGCTTTTTGCCGCCAATGTAGATCTGCGTCACCGGTCCAAAGCCGCTCATTGCCAGCCCTTTAATCACACAGTCTGAACCGCGAATGTCCAGCGTAATGTTCTCCGTGCGGCCGTCACCTTCACCAATCACTTTACTGCCTTCCTGCAGCACGAAGCGTCCGCGACCATTGCCCGTTAACGCACCGCGGATCAGCAGCGTTTTACCGTCAGGAATGAAAATGCCCGTATTGATGTTTTTACAGGTGAGCCCGGCAGGGACAACAACGGTGTCGCCTTCGTTAAACGCCTGCTTAAAGGCGGCGATCCAGTCGTTGTTATTGTACTGGTTAACAGAGACCGTCTTTCCGGTTGCCGCCCGCGCAATGCGGGACGACAGCAGCGGCGTAGCCGCCAGGACGGATAAAGAAGAGACAAAGGTGCGTCGGGTAATCTTTTTCAGCATACAACCTCGGCGTTACAACGTTTGCAGCAGGCTCGCTAACTGGCGATTAATCACCTGCTGGTTAAAATCTGCTTCAACTTTTTGTCGGGCGTTGTGGATAACGGGCTCCAGCGCCTGTTGGTCGATGCCGCTAAATTCGGCTAAACGATCCGCAAGGGCCATCGCATTATTCTCCGGTACCAGCCAGCCGGAGTAATTAGACTTGATTAACTCCGGGATCCCGCTGTGCAGGGTCGACACCACCGGAATACCGACGGCCATCGCCTCCATTAACGCAACCGGGATCCCCTCCATATCGCCATCGGCGCCGGTCACGGAAGGCAGCAGGAATACATCCGCCTCATCCAGCATGGCCTTCACCTCGTGGCTTGGCTTAAAACCTGGCATCTCCACGTAATCTTCCAGCTGATACTGTTCGATAAGCGTGCGAAGACGACGCTCCCACGGGCCAATACCGAGAATGCGATAGCGGAAATCCACGCCGCGCGCTCGCAGCTGGCGGCAGGCTTCGATGGCCACGTGCAGACCTTTTTTCTCCGTCAGACGCGCAACAGAGATTATCTGCAGCGGTTTTCCCGGCACCTTGACCGGGCGGCGGGTAAAGCGCTCTAAATCCACGCCCATACGCGAAACGGTGATTTTTTCCTGCGGACAGCCCATGTTTTTCAGACGCCCGGCCCACAGGTCGCTGATGGGCAGCATCATGTCGCCACGGCGGAAAAGCTGCTGATACTCCGGCGTGTAGTGGTTCAATACCTCGCGGCTGGAGATGTCGATACCGTGGAAGATGGTCGCAATCTTACCGTCAATCACCCCCAGCTCACGCAGTTTGGCGGCGGTCACGCCCGCCGGGCCAAAGTGAGCAATAAACACATCGGCGCGGTACGGCTGCGCCGTTTGACCACAAATGGCAGACAGGATCAGGTTGCGAGATTCCGCGCCATAGCGGGAAACATTCAGCGCGCGCCAGGTCGACGCACGATGGATCCCGCGTAAGGTCTGGCTGGCCCGGTGGCGCAGCTTATTTACTCTTCCTGAGGGCTCGTCCTGCAGCCAGCGGGTTTTCGCCTCCAGCCCATACTGCGTATACGCCGCATGGGTATTTTGTGTATCGCCCTTTTGCAGGGCGATGATCTCCACGTCGTATCCCATATCGATAAACGCGGTGATTTGGTTCAGCACAAAGGTTTCAGACGACAGCGGAAATTTCAGTAAGAAGAAACCAACCTTCATTTCCCCTCCCGGACGCGGTCGAGCACCGATTTCACCATCCCAATTCCCTTCTCGCGCTCGGCTTTCACCGCGACGGCCAGGCGTTCATTGATGGCAGGCAATTGCCCCAGGGTATCGCCCACCATCGCGCCAAGCGAACCATCCAGTAGATGACGAATATCAACGGCCATTTCAGGCATGCCAAGCTGCTGCATAATACCGGCTGACTTGTGCTCGTAGTTAATCGCAATGGCCGGCGTGCCAAAGTTCATCGAAATGATCGCCGAGTGCAGACGCGTGCCCACGGTGAGGTCACAGGCTGAGAGCAATTTGCCCATCTCGAGGTCGTTCAGTTCGTCCATTACTACGTGATAACGGGACGGATCGTTTACCAGGTTGCGCAGGTTCAGCGCCACCATGCGGTCATCTTTGTTATAGCTGTCGATGCCGGTACAGGTTGAAAGCGCCAGCACCTGGTATCCGCTGTCCAGCACACGGTTAACCACGTCAGCAAACGCTTTCTCATACGCCGCCTGGGTGGTGCCTAAACGTTTATCAAACGGTGCAAGTTCGCGCAGGGTGATGGCGACCGTTTTCTGTTTCGCCGCCACGTCCAGCCAGTGCTGCACTGCGTAGCTCGCCTGGAAACTGTCGTCCTGATGATCCACCAGCCAGGCGGTGTCCACCCCGTGTTCGACTTTAGAGGTGTCAATCTCGCTGCGTTTCATCATATCGAGGCTTACCGACTCACGCAGGATCAGGGCATCGCAGTGGCCGAAGACATAGTTTGCCAGCTGGTTAAACTGCGGATCCTGGAACGGCCCGACGCTGTGACCAATCATAAACAGCGGTTTTTTCGCCATGAATGTGCAAAGTGCGTGCTCAAACTGAGGCACACCGTAAAGATCGACGAAGAACGATCCGCCGACCTGAATAATGGCGTCGTAGCCCGACAGCAGTCGAACGAAATCCGTGAAGCCCTGAGCAATGGCGATGTTACGCAGCTTGCCGGTATCAGTTACACGGGACAGCAACACCTGNTGCTGATAGCGACGGCGCAGAACTTTCTTCACGCGTCCCATCACGCCGGCNGCGTTGTTNTGCTGCTTCATCTGGCTGTAGAGCGGGTCGCCCATTACCGGGCGGTTCAATAACCAGGAAGAGCTGACCGGATAACGGCTCATCACGTCCACTTCAGTCTCAGGCTTAAGGGTGTTAATCGCATCCAATAAACCGCGCAGAATGGCGCTGTCGCCACGGTTGCCGCAGGTATGGTTGCCAAGAATAAGTAATTTCATAATGGCCTCTTAAATAACTAGCCTGCGCGAAGCAGCGTTTTCATTTTTTCGTTACGGCAAAACTGGCGCTTCATCTCCACCACCAGCGCATTACGTGACAGCACAATCATCACGCCAAACGCCAGTGCACCTGCTGCGACCTGTATTGCCAGCATGGCCGCGAGCGGCAGATGGCCAGTGAGCACGATGCCCAGGCCATAGCTCACCGCAAGGGTAGGCAGTGACAGATAAAACGGCAGCCACAGGCTCAGAATGTACTGCCGGTAGCTGGAGCCCAGCACCGGCTTGATCATCACGAAGTAGCTCAGTATGGTGTTGATGATCTGCACCAGCAGAAAACCAAGCGTGACCCCAATGGCGCCGGCCATATGTCCACCGACGATAATCGCCGGAATAAACAGGAACGTTTTAAACACGTTGAATTTGAAGCTGATATCAACCCGCGCTTTAGCCATCAGCAGTGAGCCAATCGGGTTGCCAACGGATCGCAGCAGCCCCACCACGCACAGCAGCTGCAGGATCGGGATAATGCTGTTCCACTTCTCGCCAAACACCAGCGGCACGAAGTTGCTCGAGACCACCATCAGCCCCAGCAAAACCGGGAAATTGATAATGCCCACCACAGAGAGCAGCTTGTAAAAATTGACGCGCAGCTTCTCGGTGTCGTCCTGAATTTTGGCGAACGCCGGGAACAGTACGCGGGTGATAATCGGGTTGAGCTTCATTGGTGGTACTACCGCGACGTTGTACGCCAGGTTGTACCCCCCCGCGACGCTCGCGCCGAGGATGCGTGCCAGCACCAGCGTGGAGAGGTTGGTGTTGACATAGTTGATGATGCTGTCGGCGGTGAGCCACGCACCAAAACGCAGGTTGGATGACACCGAAGCGAGAGAGAAATGCAGCCCAGGACGGTAAATCTTGCGGCCAAAGTAGCCGAACAGCAGCGTACGCACAGCAGAGTTAACCAGATACCCGAGGATAGCGGTCATGGCCAGCGGCCAGAAATGGGCGCTGACCACGGTAAAGGTAAACCCTGCGAGAACGGCGCTGGTCTCGATCATCCCAATCTTGTTGAATTCCAGCTCTTTCTGCATCAGCGCGCGGAACTGTTGCCCGTGCGGGATCACCACAAAAGCAAACGAGAGCGTACGCATCAGCGGTGCCAGATCGGGGTTGTGCAGCACGCTGGCGATGGTATCGCTCAACAGGAACACCAGCACGAAAACGAACACCCCCAGCCCAACGTTCAGCCAGTAGAGCGTGGTCAGTTCCAGATGGCTGATCTCTTTGCGCTGGATAATCGAGTTAGCAATGCCGAAGTCAGACAACGTATCGGCCAGCGCGATAATCACCAGCGAGACGGTCAGCAGACCGAACTGGTGGTTATCGATAATGCGCGCCAGCACCGTCATCTGCACCAGGCCGAGGCCAATGATGACAATGGTCGCCATCGCTGACCATTTGGCGCCGCTGATGGTTTTTTCACGTAAGCTCATCTTAGTACGCCGCTTTGTTCACGAAACCTTTGAAGATGGTCAGAAAGACGATCTTGATATCGAACCAGAGGCTCCATTCACGGATGTACTCCAGGTCGAATTCGATGCGTTTTTCCATTTTTTCCAGCGTGTCGGTCTCGCCGCGCCAGCCGTTGATCTGCGCCCAGCCTGTAATGCCTGGCTTCACTTTATGGCGCAACATGTAGCCTTCAATCAGCGAGCGGTACTGTTCGTTGTGAGCCACGGCATGGGGACGGGGTCCGACAATCGACATGCCACCGGTAAAGACGTTGATAAACTGCGGCAGCTCATCCAGCGAGGTACGGCGCAGGAAGTTCCCCACCCGCGTAACGCGTGGATCGTTCTGCGTCGCCTGGGTCACGACCTTGTCGTTCTCCATCACCTTCATTGAGCGGAATTTCCACACCATGATGGGCTTACCGTCCATGCCGTAGCGGGTCTGACGGAAAATAACCGGGCCCGGGGAGCTCAGCTTCACCGCCAGAGCAATGCAGCACAGCACCGGGGAGATCAGCAGTAAGATCAGTGAAGAGAGCACGATATCTTCCAGGCGCTTGAGCACGCGATTGATACCCGACAGCGGGGTGTCATACAGCGGCACGACCGGCACGCCGTTCACTTCTTCAATACGGGAGTGGAGGATGTTAAAGGTAAAGACGTCCGGGATCAGGATCACCGAACAGGTGGTATCGGCCAGTTCACGCATCAGTTTCTTAATGCGGGATTCATCTTTCATCTGCATCGCGATGTAGACGTTATGAATTTTGCCGGCTTTCGCGTCCTCAATAAGCTGTTCGTAATTACCGGCCCAGTCTGAAGGCACGCCGCCAGGCTTCGCGTCGTGATAAATCCCGACCACTTCAAAACCTAACCATGGCTCTTTGCGGAAGCTATCGAGAAGCACCTTCCCTACCGGCAAATCCCCCGCCACGGCGACAAAGCGACGGTTATAACCGCGGTTACGCAGCCAGCCGGCGCCAAAACGGATCAGGGTGCGGCATACGACCATGCCGACGCTGGTAATCAGGTACCAGCACAGATACGTCACGAGGCGATTATCAAAATCATGGCTGAATGCCACCAGACCTGCACTGAAGATCAGGCTTAATGTCCAGTTCTGCAGCAACAGCATCAGTTCGGTGGTCATTTTCACACCACGCCACGAACGGTAGAAGTCGGTCATCCCCCCGATCATCTGGAACACAACCAGCGCAATCAGCGCCATGAGCAGATGCATGTAGAAGAAGGATTGCCCGCTTACCCAACTCACCACCCATAATCCGCCGACCATGATGGTGATATCAGAAAAACGCTGCACCATGGAGATTAACGATGCATTCGTTCTCGCTCGTTCGCGTTTTTTTAGATTCGTCATCGTTGTTCCTTTAGTTCAACACCTGCCCCCTCACCCCACATCAGGGTGAGGGGGAAAGCTATTTACTGATTCAACAGCGCCAGAATGTCCTTCGTTCGCGCTTCCATCAGCGCGGTATCCGCGCGGGATTCCACGTTCAGGCGCACCACCGGCTCGGTATTTGAAGAGCGCAGGTTAAAACGCCACTGCGGGAACGCCATGCTGATGCCGTCGGTACGGTCAATTTCCAGCGCATGGAGGGCAAAATGCTGCTCCACACGGGCAATGGCCTCGGCCGGCTGCGCCAGTTTGCTGTTGATTTCGCCACTTGCCGGGAAGGCCGCCATGCGGTCGCGTACCAGCTCGCCAAGGGTCTGCCCTTTCAGACACAGCAGCTCGGTCACCAGCAGCCACGGGATCATCCCGCTGTCGCAGTAGGCAAAGTCACGGAAATAGTGGTGGGCGCTCATCTCGCCGCCATAAATGGCGTCTTCTTCGCGCATACGCTCTTTGATGAAGGCATGACCGGTTTTGGACATCACCGGCTGGCCGCCCGCGGCGTTCACCACATCCACGGTGTTCCAGGACAGACGCGGATCGTGAATGATCTTCGCGCCCGGGTTTTTCTCAAGGAACGCTTCCGCCAGCAGGCCGACAATGTAGTAGCCTTCGATGAACTGGCCTTTTTCGTCGAACAGGAAACAGCGGTCGAAATCGCCGTCAAAGGCGATACCCATATCGGCACCGTGTTCGATGACCGCGTTACGGGTGTCGTCGCGGCACTCCGGCAGCAGCGGGTTCGGGATACCGTTCGGGAAGTTGCCGTCCGGGGTGTTATGGACCTTAACGAAGGTTACCGGCACATTCAGGGCCTTAAAGCGGGCTTCGAGCGCATCCACCACCGGGCCGGCCGCGCCGTTACCGGAGTTGATCACCAGCTTCAGCGGTTTCAGGTTTGCAACGTTGATGTAGCCCAGCAGGTGGTCGATGTACGCTTTACGCAGGTCGATCTGCTTATAGCTGCCGCGTTTTGCTTCATTCACCGGCGGGAAATCGTTAGCTTCGGCGAGACGCTGCACGTCACGCAGACCGGTATCGCCGCTGATAGGACGCGCGCCCTTGCGCACCAGCTTCATACCGTTGTAGTCCATTGGGTTATGGCTGGCCGTCACTTCGATACCGCCGTCCACGCCGAGGTGGAAGGTGGCAAAGTAAATCTCTTCGGTGCCGGACAAGCCGATATCCAGCACGTCCACTCCCGCATCCTGCAGCCCTTTTGCCAGCGCCAGCTTCAGGGACTCACTGGTCAGGCGCACATCGCCGCCAAGGACAATCGTTTGTGGCTTAAGATATTCGCCGTATGCGCGGCCAATGCGCCACGCAATGTCTTCATTCAGCTCTTCGCCCAGCTTGCCGCGAATATCGTAGGCTTTAAAACAGGTTAATTTTTCCATGATGACCCCTTTTTCAGGCAACAGTTGGCCCGCCCGATTAACAGGCAAATTTGTTTTTATTCATTCGCAGGCCGGATGCGCGAAACGCTATCCGGCTTTAGAGACGGCGCTATACCCGCCCGTAACGGTCCTGGAAACGGACAATATCGTCTTCTTCCAGGTACGAACCGGAGCGCACTTCAATTAAGTCGAGAGGAATTTTCCCCGGGTTTTCCAGGCAGTGCGTGGCTCCCAGCGGAATATAGATTGACTCGTTTTCGCCCAGCAGTTTCACTTCGCCATCAATCGTGACTTTGGCGGTACCCGCCACCACGACCCAGTGCTCGGCACGGTGGTGGTGCATCTGTACCGACAGCCCCTCACCCGGTTTCACGGTGATGCGTTTCACCTGGTAACGTTCACCGGCATCGATGGAGTCATATTTGCCCCACGGACGATACACTTCGCGGTGGATATGGTGTTCATGGCGACCATCGGCCTTGATCTTCTCCACCACTTTTTTAACGTCCTGCACGGCATTACGGTCAGCAATCAGCACGGCGTCTTTCGTCTGTACGACCACCAGATCCTTCACGCCAACAGTGGTCACCAGACCGGACTCGGCGTAGACATAGCTGTTTTCCGTTTTGTGGCTGATAACATCACCGTGGTGGACGTTACCCTCCGGGGTATGGGCGCTGATCTCCCACAGGGAGGACCAGGAGCCAACATCACTCCAGCCCGCATCCATCGGTACCACAACGGCATCGGCCGTGCGTTCCATTACCGCATAGTCAATTGACTCTTCCGGGCAGGCGAGGAAAGACGCTTCGTCAACACGGATAAAATCGAGATCCGGATCCACTACCGCCATCGCTTTCTCGCAGGCGTCCAGAATATCCGGGCGATATTTGCGCAGCTCTTCCAGGTAGCGGCCAGCGCGGAACAGGAACATCCCGCTGTTCCAGTAATATTCACCGCTGGCCACATACGCCTGCGCGGTTTCCAGATTCGGTTTTTCGACAAACTGCGCCACGTCAAACGCTACGCTGTCGCCTTCGCCCGGGGTCACATTGCCACGACGAATATACCCGTAGCCGGTTTCCGGCAGGTCCGGCACGATGCCGAAAGTCACCAGTTTGCCGTTTTCGGCGTAAGGAATAGCCGCGCGTACCGCCTCGCGGAACGACTCTTCCTGTTGAATAACATGGTCTGCCGCCAGAACCAGCATCAGCGGATCGCAATCCGGGCTGCTGCGTTTGGCCGCCAGCGCAGCCAGCGCAATCGCGGGGGCGGTGTTACGTCCGGCAGGCTCCAGAATGATATTTTCTGTGAGTTTGTTCAGCTGGCGCAGCTGCTCGGCAACAATAAAGCGGTGTTGTTCGTTACAAATCACCACCGGGCTTTCACACTCCACACCCTGCAGGCGGTTAACCGTCGTCTGCAGCATGGTGAGCTCCCCTTTCAGGCAGAGGAACTGTTTTGGATAGAGCACGCGGGACAGCGGCCACAACCGGCTACCAGAGCCACCTGCCATCACAACCGGATACAAAGTGGTTTGACTCATGATTTATCCCCGTATATCTGCAATAAATTGGCTCAGCACGTTCTCTTTCTCGAGCGTGCGTTCGGCATATTCACGTGCCACCGTGTTCGTTTTTGGCATGGCAAGTGCCCGTTCAATGCCAGTGACCAGCGCCGGGACCGATTCCGGTTCCACGCAAACGGCGATCCCCGGATAGCTGTCGCACAGCTGGCCTAATTCTGTTTCGGCTTCCGCCGTGATCACCGCGTTACCGCCCACTGCCAGAATGTTGGTCAGCTTGGACGGCAGCACCGCGTCTGCCGCGCCGCGCTTTTGTACCACCAGATGGCAGTCGCCCATCTTCAGCAACGCAGGCAGTGCCTCGTAAGACTGAAGCGGGAAAAATTTCACGTTCGTCAGGCCGCGGTCATTGGCCATTTTTTCCAGTCGCGCTTTTCCGCCGCCCTGCCCGACGATGACAAACATCCAGGGTTGATGGCTCAGTTGCTGTGCGGCGTCGATGACGCTCTCCAGCCCCTGCTTCTCGCCGATGTTGCCTGAGTAAAGAATGATTTTTTGGTCGTCAGGCAAACCGAGCTGAGCGCGTAGCGCCTGAGCGTCACTGTCTGTCACGTCGCGAAAACGCGCCACTTCAGACCAGTTAGGGAAAAAGATCACTTTTTCCGCCGGTACGCCCTTCTCCTGCGCTTTGTTCATCATTGAGCGCGAGATGGTCGAGACATAATCCACGTTATGCAGGCCGCTGCGCTCGAAGGCGCTGGCGAGTTTCGCCACCTTCCCGCTCTTACCTTTGCCGGCCATTCCCAGGCCGAGCATGGCGTCCACTTCATAATCCTGAATGTGAAGCAGCGTGCGCGCGCCGGAGAGTTTGCCCAGCAGGCGCATGCCTGGGGTGCAGAACAGCGTTGGCACCACACCGATAATGCGATCCGGCTTCCAGCGACGTTGCGCCATCAGCGGGAAGAAACTGCTCAGGGCAAAGCTGCCCAGATGAAGTAACCGTTTCAGCGTTGAGGGCTGTTTCGGCACGTACAGCGGGCAACGCCAGACGGTCGCGGCACCCTCTTCGCGACGGTAGCGCCAGCCTGAATAGCGCTCACCTACTTTCCATTCCGGGTAGTATGGCGGCGCGGTAATGACCCGCACGTCATGTCCCTGGCTCGCCATCCACTCGACCATTTCGCCGGTGTATTTACCGATGCCGGTTAACTCCGGCGAATAGTTGATTCCGTACACCAGAATTTTCATAAGCCCGGCACTCCGGACTGACGATCGGCCAGGAAATAGGCACGACTGTTGTCATGCACCTTGTCACTGGCCAGCAACGCCTCTGGCGTCTGCCAGCGGTAGTCGTCATGCTGAGAATCAGGCAGACGCAGGTCTGCCTCACTCACCTTCAGGCGAAAACCGAGCACCACATAGTGCGTGGTGAAACCGGTGCCCGAAAAGTTATCGTCATAGAAGTGCTGCCAGACCCCGTAAAACTGGCCTGCCGCCATCGGCAGTTGCAGGCCCAGTTCCGCCAGAGTGAGACGCTCAAAAGCATTTTCCAGCGTCTCATCCTTCTGCACGCGCCCGCCGGGCACGAACCAAAAGCCCTGTGCAGGACGGTTGGTTCGTTTTCCCAGCAAGAACTCGCCGCGTTCGTTTTCCACCACCAAATCAATTGAGATGAGCGGAGTGGAACGCACTACCGTGGCAAAATCTTCCTGACTTAAAAACATCATTACCCCCGGAAGCGGTGCTGGTTTTCAAGGAACCACTGGTAGGTGCTTGCCAGCCCCTGCTCCAGAGATACCTCGTGATACCAGCCCAGCTGATGCAGACGGGTCACGTCCAGCAGTTTGCGCGGCGTGCCGTCCGGTTTGGTGGCGTCAAAGACCACGCGGCCTTTGTAACCCACCACCTGCGCGATGGTTTGCGCCAGCTCGCGAATGGTGCAATCCACGCCAGTACCGACGTTAATGTGTGACAGCATCGGTTCGGTGTTTTCCTGCCACACCTCACGATCCAGCTCCATTACGTGAATGCTGGCAGCCGCCATGTCATCCACATGCAGGAATTCACGCATTGGCGTCCCGCTGCCCCACACCACCACATCCGGTGCATTTTCGGCCGTTGCCTCGTGGAAACGACGCAGCAGCGCCGGGATCACGTGCGAATTGCTCGGGTGGAAGTTGTCATGCGGTCCGTACAGGTTGGTCGGCATCACCGAACGATAGTCGCGGTTATACTGACGGTTGTAGGATTCGCACAGCTTGATCCCGGCAATCTTGGCAATCGCATACGGCTCGTTGGTTGCTTCCAGCGTGCCCTGCAGCAGTTCGCTCTCAGCGATCGGCTGCTTCGCCATTTTCGGGTAGATACAGGATGAGCCGAGGAACAACAGCTTATTCACGTTGTGCAGATGCGCTGCGTGAATGATGTTGCTCTCAATCATCATGTTCTCGTAGATGAAATCCGCCGGATACGTGTTGTTGGCAACAATGCCGCCCACTTTCGCCGCCGCCAGATACACCTGGTCAATACGTTCACTGGCGAAGAAGTCCTGTACCGCTTTGCTGTCGAGCAGGTTCAGCTCGTCACGGGTACGGACAATCACATCGACATCACCGCGCTGTTCAAGCTGGCGAACAATCGCGGAACCCACCATTCCGCGATGACCCGCGACAAAAATACGTTGTTTTGTCATTCTCAGGACTCCAGCGCGATGGCAACCTCGTAGCCATGAGACTTGAGCAGCGAGTGTTTTTTCGCTGCTTCAAGATCTTTGGCAACCATCTCGGAAACCATCTCCTGCAGAGTCGTTTCTGGTTTCCAGCCCAGTGTTTCGTGTGCTTTGGTTGGGTCGCCCAGCAGGGTTTCCACTTCAGCAGGACGGAAGTAACGTGGGTCAACCTGTACAATCACGTCGCCCGGTTTCACGCCCGGTGCGTCATGGCCCGTTACGGAAACCACGATGCCTTTCTCTTCCACGCCGGTACCTTCGAAGCGCAGTTTGATACCCAGCTGAGCGGCAGCCATCTCAACGAACTGACGTACGGAGTACTGCACGCCGGTTGCGATAACGAAGTCTTCTGGTTTTTCCTGCTGCAGCATCATCCACTGCATTTTTACGTAGTCTTTGGCATGGCCCCAGTCACGCAGGGAATCCATGTTGCCGAGGTGCAGGCAAGATTCCAGACCCTGTGCGATGTTAGCGATAGCGCGGGTGATTTTACGGGTAACGAAAGTTTCACCACGACGTGGGGATTCGTGGTTGAACAGAATGCCGTTACAGGCATACATGCCGTAGGATTCACGGTAGTTCACGGTGATCCAGTACGCGTACAATTTCGCCACGGCGTACGGAGAACGTGGATAGAACGGGGTAGTCTCTTTCTGAGGAATTTCCTGCACCAGACCGTACAGCTCAGAGGTGGATGCCTGGTAGAAACGGGTTTTCTTCTCAAGGCCGAGGAAGCGAATCGCTTCCAGCAGACGCAGCGTACCCATTGCGTCAACGTCAGCGGTGTATTCCGGAGATTCGAAGGAGACCGCAACGTGGCTCATCGCGCCCAGGTTGTACACTTCATCCGGCTGCACTTCCTGCAGAATACGGGTCAGGTTGGAAGTATCGGTCAGGTCGCCGTAGTGCAGATGGAATTTCGGGTTCGCCGCATGAGGATCCTGATAAATGTGATCCACACGTTCGGTGTTGAATGAAGAAGCACGACGCTTAATACCGTGTACTTCATAACCTTTTTCCAGCAGCAGTTCTGCCAGGTAAGAACCATCCTGTCCGGTAACGCCGGTGATGAGAGCGACTTTAGACATGTTTATATTCCTCTACTTATGAATTTAATCAGTTTCAACGCGTTCGCGTATCACCACTGCGGGGTTGCCACGGCAAATTTTATTTGCCGGTAGCGATTTAAAAACGCTGCTGCGGGCACCGACTACCGTGCCATCGCCAACAGAAACACCAGGTGCAACAAAAACATCTGTCGCCAGCCAGCATTTTTCGCCAATCACAATCGGAGTGGCGGTAATATCAAAATGCTGACTCATAAAATCGTGACTGCCGGTGCACAAATAACACTTCTGTGAAACCACTGAATTTGCGCCAATCGTAATATCGCCAAGGGTATATAACACCGCGTCATCCCCTACCCACGCATAATCCCCAAGCGTTAATTTCCACGGGTAGGTAATTTTTACCGACGGGCGAATGACTACGTTTTTTCCGATTTTTGCGCCAAACAGACGCAATAAAAAAGCTCGCCAGCGGTACAGTATTTGCGGTGACCAGGCAAATAAGGTGGCCTGTACGGCCCACCACAACTGCACTTTAATACCGCTCCCGCCCCGAAAGCCTTTCGGCACGGAGAAACCATTAAGATCCTGCATTACGTTTCCTTATATTCAGGCTTTGTTATATAAGGTTTTCGTTTTACCCGTGGTACGCAGACGTAATAAATAAGATAATTCCGCCCAGAACCCCGGCACGCCTAATATTTTACGCTGCACATTTCTGGCATCCTGGCACAGTTCCAGATTATTAGACGTTGACACACCGCCCATTGAAAATTCAGATACCAGCCCTTTAATTCGACGGAACGGGTAACCTGATTTATACAGGCTGGCAGTCAGCGCATAATCTGAAGAAACTTTATACTGCAGATCGTAAGGCTGTTTTTTCAGACCTTTTACCGGGAAGAAAATGGCCTGATGGCTGGCAGGCAAACTGTGGTAGATATACCAGCCGGGTTTCGCACTGCGGCAAACTTTATGGCCATCGCCAAAATCGAGCAGCGCGTCGCCAATGTACATCGCATCCTCTTTCTGGCGCGCCAGCTGACGGGCAAATAACGCCACATCCTCATGGAATACGTCACCGGAATTCAGGAAGATGGCATAACGGCCTTGCGCCATGTCGATGCCTTTATTCATCGCATCGTAGATGCCTTTATCTTTCTCGCTGATGAAACGTAAGTTGAACTCACCGTTGAGTTTTTCCAGAAACTCCGCCGTACCATCGTTCGAGCCGCCATCGACCACAATCCACTCGAAGGTGAGGCTTGGATCGCGCGCCAGGTTGCGCAGCGAGCGCCAGGTTTTTACCACCCCTTCGTAATTACGAAAAGCGACAGTAATGACGCTAAGAAACATAAATCACCTCATTTCGTCATACGTTCGTAATATTAAGCGCTTTGCGCAGAATAAACGGACAGACAATCAAGAAAGCATATTCCGGGCTAAATATTGACCCGGTAAAAAACANCGACACCGGNGTAAACAGATAAAGCTGNACGCGAAAGTTCTGGTTATCACCAAACGCGTTAATCATCATTTTGAAAACTTTAAACAGATACCACAGNGTCAACAGTACGGCGAACCACGAAAAATANATAATTAACAGATACAGNCCATTGTCTATGGTTTTACCGACATCCGCACCGTTAAAGATTCCGAATGATGCAACATATTCGTAAAGTGAGCCGAATCTTACTACACCATCGATATGGGTTAAGGAATAACCCACCATCACCAGCGGACCAATGATACGATAATAGGATGACGAGCCTTCGGTTCCCAAATCTCCCAGGCGTTCTGAGATGTATGGGAAGGCAAATATCACGCCAACCATAAATACTGTCAGAGAGATAATCGCCAGCGGCAGTTTTTTCTTAATCGCATCTTTGTTCAGGTACTGGAACGCCCACTCCAGCAGGTAAAACAGGATAAATGTCATTACCCCTGAGAACGATCCTGACAGAACAATTCCTGCAAGAATCATAGCATCGGTCTTAGGGGTTTTGATACCAAACTGTTTGATGCTGAGCCAAATTGAGATTAGTGCCAGAGCAAAAAACGCCGGTTCAAAATAGAGGGCTGTCGTACGTTTTCCGCCAAACTTGATGAAGTTCAATACATAGCTGTTACTGTAAATGAGATATTTCGAAATTATCTCCATCAGGCTACTGCCACCGGTCAAAATAATTTGCGCCATTTCCAGTGCAGCAAGCATAACAATTAACGCAACGGCAATATAAAAGAACCTAAGGATTTTCCGATAATTGTGTGGCGAAATAACCTTGAAACGAATACTCCAGACCATGCCAATAATAATGACGATATAAACAAACAGCATGGTGGAGGTGACGTATTTACTGGCATCCAGAGACTGTCCAAAGATGTAGTTAAATAGCGTCAGACCCACGCCCAGCCCTAAGGCCATCATCAGCTTCTTGAGGTTGATTTTGTCGACATACAGCAGAAGCAGAACGGGCAAGAAGGTCACTATGGTTATCGGGAAGCTTTCGCCAAGCTGGGCAATTTTGACGTTGACCAGCAGGTAAATCAGCGGCAGCAGCAGATAACTACAGACTCTGATAGAACGAGACATATTCCTCCAGCATCTGTTGTCCACTGTAGGCCTTGCGGCTGCGGTTGCGGAACGATTCCAGGTCGGTGCCAAAAACGGCCTGCGCGATCTGCGCCTTCGGCAGTTGCACCAGGGGCAGCACCTCATACTCCGTAAACGTGGTCCCGCCCGATTTTTCCAGCACTTCACGTGCCGCATCGCTGTGGGTGGCAATCACCGGCACACCGATGGAGAGCGCTTCGCACAGGATCAGCGGGTAGTTATCCACGCGCGAACTGAATACCAGCGCATCCATCCCATTGAGGGCGCTCATCAGTTTGCGCTTGTCGGTTTCAAACCCGTGATTCACCACGTTAGCCCCTTCGAACGGCGAGAACTTGCCGAAGGTGTGCAGTTCAATCTTGTCACCCAGCGCCATCATGTCGCGCACCAGCTGCTGATTGGTTTTGCCGTCGTAACGCAGATCATGCGCAACGATAGCGATTTTTGGTTTACCCGGGGTTTCTGCAACCGGGGTAAGTTCGGCCAGAATCGCTTCTGTCGCCACGTCGATACCGTTATTGATGATCTGACAGCGCCCTGCCCCATACAGACTGTTAAAGGCATCGGCCACGTGCTGGCTTGGGGAGATAAACGTACAGCCGAGCGAGAGCATGTCGCGGAACAGCTGGCGCTTTCCGGCCACCAGCTGATGGGCACGATCCACTTTCACCGGCGGGTAGTTGCTCAGCGTCGGGCACTTCTGGCAGTTGCTTTTCCAGCCTTCACACCCGTCGGTAAAGGCGCAGCGACCGGTCACGCTCCAGTGATCGTGCAGCGTCCAGACGAAGCGGGTATCCGGTTTGTGGGCCTGCACCTTCTGGCAAAACGCCACCACCTCTTCCAGNTTCAGCCAGTAGCTGTGAAGCACNTGGAAATGCAGNACAACCGGCCCCTGGGAGCGCGTCACNGTGCGATAAAGGGTATTAAGATTGCCAAACAGATCGCGGTTAAACAGGCGGAACAAGGCAATGTTAGCCACGGAAGTCAGGCGCGGCGTGTGCTTATGCACCTGCGGGTAGTTATCGTGGCTGATGCTTTTCTTACCGCCTTTGCCATAACCGTAAATAAAACGAGACTGAAGTCCTTTTTGCAGCGCGCGCTGGTGAAGATCCAGCGCCACACCGGCCGCCCCGCCCTCTGCGAGACGGACGTTAAATTGCAGAATGTTCATTTGATCACCTTCACGCGGGCTTTNTCACCCACCACCAGCGCGTTATCCGGAATACTGTCCAGCACCACGCTCCCTGCGCCTATCGTGACGTTNTTACCAATCGTGATGTCGCCAATGATGACCACGTTCGCGCCCAGCTCGACGTTATTGCCAATCACCGGGCAGGCCAGGCTGTCGGGCCCACGGTTACCGATGGTGACCGCGTGGCGAATAGTGAAATCATCACCGGCTACAACGAATTTGTTGATCACCACGGCATAACCGTGATGAATGGTAAAACGGCGACCAATGGTGGCAGCGGCCTGAATTTCATAACCAAAAAAACATTCAGTAATGATGCGGTACAGCACCAGCACCGGTGCTGCCCAGAGATTGTTTAAAACATTTTTCTTGCGCCACACCGAGCAAAAATGCGCGATGCGGTACGCCAGAACCATGCAGCACGGGCGCAGGCTCCAGCTGTTAGCGCGGCAATCTTCCAGAAACATTATTTCCCCCGAAGTCCATCAGCCAGACGCTTGCCGTTACGCACGGACAACAACGTGAGCAGCGTGCGCCAGTTCATGCGCTTATTGCGGATCTGATAGAGGGTAAACAGCTGATACTTCCGGCTGGCACGGTCGAACTTGTCCTTGTGCTTGCGGTAAAAGTGGAAGTAACCAGAGAATTTCTTCGGCGACGAGGTGATTTGCATCTCCCCGTGATTGATATGCAGGATCTGCGTCGCCTCTTCCACCTTCCACGGCTCGCCATACTCCATCACCATGCGCAGGAAGATGTCGTAATCCTGCGCAGCCTTCAGCTCGGTATCGAACAGGCACTCCTTAAAGCGCCACGCCCAGGTAAAGACCTGATTACCGATGATGTTGCGTTTATAGAACAGGCGGCGTGAGTAAGGCGATTTCGGGTACAACGGCAGGCTGGCAGGCTGCGAGTAAACTTCACCCTGACAGACATAGTCGTTGGCATACAAAAACGCATGCGTCACCAGCTGTGCTTTGTGCGACAGGAAGATCGACAGACGGTTCGGCGTCCACTCGTCATCGTCGTCGATGCCGGTCAGATACTGGCCCTTAGCCTGCATAATCGCCTGGTTACGCACCGCGCACGCACCGGAGTTAATCTCGTTGTGCATGTAAACCACGCGCGGGTCGTTAAGGTCAGTCACAAACTTTTGCAGCTGTTCGTACGAGGAAGAACAGTCATCAACGATGATCAGTTCCCAGTTATCGTAATCCTGTCGCAGCACAGATTTTATTGCGCGGATCGCCAGCTGCTGACGATTCCATGTCGGCATATAAATAGAAACTAAAGGGCGTTGTGTAGTCATGGTCTTCCCCGAAAGCTAACGATTAGTGACTGTCAGACTTGTATTCGTACTCGTAGTAACCGTAGTCCTGGTAACCGGTCGCACGACGGAAGATGGAGTTCAGGATCACCCCTTTCACTTCAATTCCGTTTTGCTCGAAGCGGCTCAGGCTGGTTTCCACTTCCTTCAGCGTGTTCACCGCGTAACGCGCCACCATCAGCGTGGTGCCGGCATGGCGGCCCACAATGGCGGCATCGGTCACCGCCAGAATTGGTGGGGTATCAATCAACACCAGGTCATAGTTTTTGCTCGCCCACTCCACCAGCTCGCTAAAACGTTCACTCATCAGCAGCTCTGATGGATTTGGCGGCACCTGACCACGCGGAATAAGGTCAAACTTCGGCACCGTCGTCGGTTTTGCACTCTGGCTAATCTCACCTTTGCCCAGCAGGATTTCCGACAGCCCGTTGACGTTATTGGTACCCAGCAGTTCGTGGGTATAGCCCTTACGCATATCACAGTCGATCAGCAGCACCCGTTTATTGGTCTGGCTCACCACCGCCGCCAGGTTGGCACAGACAAAGGTCTTACCAATTGACGGGCTGACACCGGTCAGCATCAGGACGTTGTTTTTGGCCTGCATCATGGCGAAGTGCAGACTGGTACGCAGACTACGAATCGCTTCGATGGCCAGATCGGTTGGGTTACCCACGGCCAGCAGCTGGCTTTGTTTGTAACGCTTAACGCCTTTGGTGGTTTTGACGCTGTCACGCGATTTTTGCCACTCCGACAGCGGGATGCTGGCGTAGACGTTGATACCGCTCTCTTCCAGTGCCTGCGGGCTTTCGATTCCACGGTTGAACAGCGAGCGAAGCAGCACGCCAACGATGGAGAGGATAAGACCCAGAATAATGCTGCCGAGAATGATGAGGGCTTTCTTCGGCTTCAGCACCCCAGGCTGGGTGATGGCCGGGTCAACGATGCGCACATCACCAACGGTACTGGCTTCGGTGATTTTCAGCTCCTGCTGTTTATTCAGCAGCTGCATGTACACCTGCTGCCCGGATTCCACATCGCGGGTCAGACGTACGATTTCCTGCTGCGTTTTAGGCATCGCAGTGACGCGGTCGTTGAGTTTCGCCTTCTCTTCTTCCAGCGTGCGGCGTTTCTCCAGCAGCGTACGGTAGGCCGGGTGACGCTTGGTATAAAGCTTGGAAATCTCCGCCTCTTTGAAGGTCAGCTCGTTAAGCTGGGCATCAATGTTAACCATCGAGTCGAGAACGGATTTCGCTTCCAGCGGCAGATCGACAGAGTCTTTATCCTGACGATAGGCGTTCAGCTTGTTCTCGGCATCATCCAGACGGGCGCGGACTTCCGGAAGCTGTTTAGCGAGGAATGCCAGGCTTTTCGCTGCTTCAGCCGATTTACGCTCAACGTTCTGCTCAAGATAGTTACGGGTGATGCTGTTGAGGATGTCGCGGATCTGATCCTTATCTTCACCGGTAAAGGTCATGCTCAGGACACCGGTGTCCTTGCCGTTTTCGGTGACGGTCAGGTTGTTCTGCAGATTGTTAATCATTCCCAACGTGGAGAATTTGGTCACGGTAAATTCACCGCCCTCCTGGGCGTGGATCGCGCTGACCATCATGCTGACACCCTCTTTCGTCAGCATCTGCCCCACTTCACCGCGCGCGCTAAAGCCCGCATCGCTGGTTAACTGGTACTGTTTTGGGCCTAACACCGTCAGGGTAAAGGTCTGATCCGCGCTTCCTTTTGGCAGCACAAAGTCAGTCACTTTGACCGTGTCGTTGCTGCGTCCCATCAGACGGTCCCAGCCGGCACCAAAGATCGGGAAGGTATTTTTGGTGACGGAGATATCAAGGCCGAGGTCGTGAACGGTTTTACCCAGAACCAGGCGCGACTGGATCAGCTGAATTTCCGCATCGGAGGCCGGCGGTTTGTTCGCCAGTGCGGAGCCAATGTCCTGCACCAGCGAGTTACCGGTATTCTGCTCAATCTGCACCAGCGCATCGGCACTGTAGATTGGCGTCGCAAACAGCGTATAGACGACGGCCGCCGCGGCAAACACGGCGGTGATCCCAAGCACCCACCACTTTGCCTCTACGACGGTGCCGACCAGGCGACCAATATCGATTTCATCACTGCCCGAAGTCGGGGCGGCAGAAGGTTTTGTTTTTTCTGTCATTGTTATCCCTGCTGAGCTTTCAGTGCCTGCGCCCACTGACGGGCAGACTGGTCAAGTAAGGTGTATACCGCCTCGAAGGCCTCATGACTTTTGCGATATGGATCGGGGATTTCGCGTTCATTGTCCCAGTGACCAAACAGCATCACCTTGCCGCGCATCTCCGGTGCGATATCACACAGCGCATGGATATGGCGTTTTTCCATCGTCAGGATCAGGTCATACTCCCGGCACATACGGCCGGTGACCTGACGGGCGATGTGCCCGTCGAGAGAAAGGTTATGATCGCGGGCCACGCTCGTTGCGCGCTCATCGGCACCTTTACCGACCAGCGCACCCAGCCCTGCGGATTCAACGGTCAGTTCGGGCTGGTAGAGTTTCAGCAGCCGTTCAGCCGTGGGGGAACGGCAAATGTTCCCCACGCATACCACCAGAATTTTGTTAAACATCGCGGATTACCAGGTATGAATGTCGCGCGCCGTATCCGTCATGTAGCGAACGCCACTGATGGTTGGCAGCAACTGGTTGATCA
>Ga0065704_10070234_pt1 | contig 54034 bp, 40 predicted proteins | sample SwiRhicommuniRL2_FD_59091 | JGI IMG/M metagenome (GOLD analysis project Ga0065704, IMG submission 59091) | Switchgrass rhizosphere bacterial communities from Rose Lake, Michigan, USA - RL2 v2 (version 2) | ecosystem: Host-associated > Plants > Roots > Rhizosphere > Soil | place: East Lansing, MI | reverse complement strand
AGCCTCAAAAACGAGCGAAGCTCCAGAAACCAGTGAAGCACCACAATCTAGTGAAGCTCCAGAAACCAGTGAAGCACCACAATCTAGTGAAGCTTCAGTAACCAGTGGAGCTTCAAAAACCAGCGAAGCACCAGAAACTAGTGAAGCACCAGAAACTAGTGAAGCACCAGAAACTAGTGAAGCACCAGAAACTAGTGAAGCACCAGAAACTAGTGAAGCCTCAAAATCTAGTGAAGCACCAGAAACCAGCGAAGCACCAGAAACCAGTGAAGCCTCAAAAACCAGTGAAGCACCAGAAACAAGTGAAGCTTCAGAAACCACAGAAGATCCAGAATTCACAGAAGCTCCAGAAACCAGTGACATTCCAGAGATCCCAGGAATTGTTGCAAGGTAACGCTAACCAAATTAGCTCCAGCTACTTCCGAAACCGAAGCCCCACAAACCATCACTAGTGCTGGAGTTGCCGCCTCCAAGGTTATTACAGGTGCTGCTATTGTCATAATCGCCGCTTCTGTTTTCTTTTATTAAATGATTTAATCTTTTGATATATCATTTTTAGATTACTATACATCTCTGTTGCCTTTAGATTTAGATTATTTGCAGCTTTAAAAAACCAAACAGTTCATTTCGTCATAGTTAAAAATGGCATCTGATTATTAAGCAGGTGATAATTACTGGTACTCGGTTATTCAATGAATAGTCCCGTCTGTCTATTCTTAGATATTCTTCTCAATAAATTGAATATTTTCTCGCTAAATAAATTATGAGCATTGTGACGTGTTCATAACCCTCTGATATTAAATATTGCACACAGCGAAGGATTGAAGAATTCACAAATACCCCACTGAATCTCAACTAATATTCACTACAATTCACTAAATCTCACTAAATCACAACTATATTAATGAGCTCAGCGAGGTATTCAATAGAAACAGAGCGATGAATTATTTGTAGAAGATTACGTAATCTACAGCACATGTTGATTATTGTGGGTAATTATTGGCTAAAACTTAGTGGGGTCTATTACGGTTAGTTTAAATGTTAATTTAGTCAGGGAAGGCAATTTTGATCATTAGTCCCCTAGCTTAATCAATGATGGAAAGATACTGCATATAGATCGTTAAATAAATCCTCTCAAGTCAGATTATTTAGATTATTTGCATCCTTTGAATACTGAGAGAACTATTGGCTTCGCTCATAATTGAAGAAACCGCGAGCATGGGGTTAGACGGTACCAAGGATATTCTGACCAACGCTCGAGACGTTCTATCAACTTCTATTGGATTGTTGGCTCTAATTAAACGTGACCGAGAAATGTCGCACCTTTTCACAGCAATAATATCGCAGATCGCAGAAATGTCGCTTGATGGTCACTCAATGAGCGGATTTCGCCTATAATCATTTGCGTACAATTTGCGATTGGATAAAGTTTGCCCAGATAAAGTTGCCCAGGATATAGCGACAATCATCCAATGGATAGTACATAGTTACTATATTGAAACAACGTGTGAGTGCCAAATCCAAAGGCACAAAAGTCGCAGCCCTTTTGCTTCTTAGAACTGATCAAATTTTACTATAAAAGGGTCGGCGCCGCTCCACATTTGAAAAAACATTTCCTCATCTATACTAAAACATACTAAAACATACTAATAAAATGGCTGCTTATACTTTAAACATTGTTAACTACGGTGAAGACTCTACTTGCTCTTGTGGAGCTGATTGCAAATGTGGTGACTCCAAGTGTACTTGTGCTGACAAGAAATAAATGTCAGTTTCGATCTGAACTAACTCTGAAGTACAGAGTCACGAATAAACCTACTATTCATACAATTGGTTAGAATGCGTATTCCACTGCTTGCGGTGGGTTCCATTGACATCTCCACGTTTTATAGTAATACATGATAATTTAAAGATAATTTGTAGTGATACAGTAGGTTAGACTAGGGGATTTTTGCTCCTTCAAGACGGTTACGAACCATCCCGAGTGGAAATATTCTCTACTCTTTATAACGTGGGAGTATAAGGTTCTACATCGAATGTGGGGCTGTCCTGGCGAGAAAATTCTTCGCTTCGCTCGGTATTTGCCAGAATTACTATCAAAATTCCTTTCAGCTCCAGACCGGGGACTTCTTTATTATGTAATAATTATAATCTATATCACATAAAGAAAACTAATTAGAATTTGGAACCAATTCATCTACCCTTTTTTCCACCAACGATCTCAACTTATCATTCTCATCCAAATATGTTTTGATCTCCTTGACCATATTGTATTTATTCAATTTATCATTGAATTTCAGATTCAAAATCAAATTCAAACCAACCCAACTCTTTGTGTAGACATCACAAATCTCAATACAACGCAAGTAATGGTCTCTCGAATTACGTAAGATATGTACCAATTCCAAAAGTTTCTCCTTACGTTCTCCCTTTAATAATTTTTCTTCCCTTAAGAAATTGTAATAGTAGTTCAACCCAGCTCGGTAAAACATTGGATATGCACAAGGCTCATGTAACAAGACTTCTTTGTAGCAGAATACGGACTTTTCATATTCACCAGCTTCCGAATACACGTGAGCTAGCTCTGCCCAGGCCAACAAGTCTGAAGGGTTGATATTCAAATAAAAGCTCAAGCTGTTAATATATGTTTCAACATTTGAACGATCAAATGTAGTCAATCTTCTAGTTAATTTCATATCGTCTGCGTTTTTCTCCAAGATCGAAGAAGCTACGACTCGCTCGCCGATTGCTTCATGATATACTGACTGTAACACTTTGATACGTTGGGATTTTGAATTGGAGCCAAACTGATTCAAAATACGGTCCAACACCACTTTTGCTTCAATGTCTTTACCAACAATTAATAAGATGTAAAATTGCATTTCATAGAGGTTTAAAAGCTCAATTCCATCCAATGAATCTCCATACATGTTCAAAAAGATTTCTAATTCATGATGATATTTTTGCACCTGTTTCATAGGGAACTGGGCGAATTTACCCGTAGATGCAATAAGAAGTAATTTCTTCTTCAATAATGTAAAGTCTGATACCATTAGTATTGGAAAGGTGGCGATATGAATATTGATGTGATTATTTGTGTGAGTATTTTTAAATTTATGACCTAACAGAAATCCAGCTTGCCGAATATAAATTAGTATAGATAATTGGTGATCCGTATGATTCAGATAAGTATATAAAATCGATGATCAGTTGGATATAAAATAGGTCTATGGAAAATGGATGTTGTTGGTGGTTTCAAGCATGCTCACTGACGTTTATCACTTTATCCAGGTGTGCATATAACAAAACGGCTATTAGAATATAGAAGAATTGCCCAAAAGTCTTGAAGAAACAGTAGATTTACCGAAAGAGACACAGCATGTCGCAATTGATTCAGTTCCAACCAATAAAATCTTTGGAATATGAAATCGTGTAATACAAGCGGATATTAGTAGTTGTAGTCTTTGGGGTGCTGATATTTAACCAAACAGATAAAGCTTCAATAATAATTTTAGAATTTTCAGAACATAACCCATGCAAATTATTCAGTTTATCATATTTTATTTTAATTAGACATAAGAATCTCCGCTTAATACTAGTTGTTTCTGTTTCAGATATCTCGTCGAATCTATTCGTGGTCTCGTTTCCTAAAAATACAGAATTTTTCAACATTGGTTTCGCTACCGAATTCAGTAGAGTAAACTTAGAACTACAGTTTATGAAATATAACTCAAACGTATTAATTAACTTATCAAATCTTATTTTAACTTTATTTATACTTAAGATATCCAATTTATCGTCGAAGATAACCCAAGTTAAATGCTTATAGAGCTTAATTGCGGATATTTCCAATTATTTGTTCTATATAACGTAGAAACCATTCAAGTACTGTGATTTCAAACCATTCAAGTAGCTACATATTATCGCGGAATGTTCCCTAGCTATTTACTGCAACTAAAGTAACATCCTTTCCAATTTTTAGGCACTTTATCAAGTCTGAATCAATTGCAAAAACTAACATGCACTTTAACTTTTCAAAGTTTGCACTTTACGTTTGTTATGATTTACTGTTGAATTCTTCTTTACTCGAACAACTTTATACACCTTTCCCTCGAGCCCAGTTGCTCTACCAGGACCAATTAATACAACTTAAGATTCCTTTCTTAGTGCAACACCTACAAGGTTAAATATATCCAGACTTTCATCATTTCTTAAACAAGTTAAACGCGCCAGATCATGTCGTCAGATCTCTCCATGGCCTGCGATAATCTCCTAAACCAAACCTCCATACTATCGCATTCCTTTGGAATTCCCCAACTAGCCTCTTCTATCTCTACTACACACCAGAACAAGTCAAAAGTCGCCAAACTAGAACAACAATACTACACCCTACATCACGAACTTACCAACAAATTAAATACCCTTGTGTATACCAAAAACCTCAACTCACTACAAGATGACGATGACATCGACAATCAATACACAACCGTCAAAAATTCATTGCCCCTTGTCGACGAAGATGATTTGGAGTCCTTTCTAAAAGTGCATAATTCTACAATCAAAACGGAACAATTACTCAATAACTACCTCCAAACTATCTTACCAATTCTAAGATCTATACATCATTCCAAAGACGATCTAACTTCAAGCGAATTGAATATACATAACAACCTTCAGAAATTGTATTCTTTGGGTGAGACGGGTACCAAGGGATCAATGTTTCAGTTAATGGATTCGTTCAACAAGTCTATTTCAGAAAGCCAAACTTATTCCATCAAAGTCCTGGAATTGTCAAAAATGTTGGCAGAAGAAGTACGGCCCCAACTCGTGCGATACCATGACGTCTCCAACCAGATGTATTCAAAGAGCAATCATTTAATATCTACCAAAGAATCTTTAATAACTTCACAAGTCGATAAGAGTCAGCATCACCTCCAAATCCGCGACACCTACCTTGAGTTAGTGGAAAAGTGGGACTATCTAGGAAAGCTATGTCAGTTTTTACCCATGCTCATTTCTTGCTTGCCTGTGAACTGGTTTAACGACGAAGATTTGTTTAAAATTATTCAGGATTGTGAGATGATGAGCGAGAAGTTGGAGAGGTACCAACTGGTAATCAATGTAAATACGATACGTGGGTTAAGTCCAAGAGAATTGTTGATGATTGAGTTTGAAGAGCTAAGTTCATAAAATATGGCTAGATGAAGTTATGCTACACTTGCAACAAGTCGTGTCACATAAATCCAGTATTGGCGAGTTATAATATATACATGAAATTACTATCTGACTATTTAATGATGCAAGATGCTAGTCGATTGTTCAAACTATTTAATGATGCAAGATACCAACCGATTGTTCTAACAGTCGATTCTTATAAAATGACATCAATTATAGTACCTGTCCATTACTGTGTGCAAAATAGCATAACATCACAGTAAACTGCCACGCTCTATTATATTTGGAACAATCTCTTGTTAACCACATCCCAGTTTATACAGTCCCAGACATTAGTTAAATATTCTGCCTTCCCAGTGACACCATAATCATTTATGTAAGCAGTGTCCCAACAGTTAATACCTAAAATAGGCAAGGCCCAGTCTCTCTCCTTATTTTGGGCTCTTTCCTTCAAATTGTTTAAATATTCATAACTTCCTTCGTCTACGCCACCATTTAAGTCCAAAGACTGGTTCTTTCCGTAGTAGTATGGAGTTCCATCGTTGTTGCATCTGAGGATTCTCAAAGACTTGTCTGGATATTCAACGAGAAAAACCCAACCTTGGCCAAATGACGAGTCAGCCAACAATAACATTCTTTCTCTGAAAGTTTCCATGTCCGCTATGTCTTGGAAGGCCAATTTTTCCATCAATGCTCTGGAAGGTCTGGTCTTTTCAGCACTGGATTTGTCTGTTAATTGTTCCATCACAAAATGGTTGTTGTGAGCTTGAGATGCAAAGTGGAAGATGTGTTGTTCGGTGGTTTGTTTGGCAGTCTGTAATAAGATTTGGTATGGGTTTCTTAATTCATTTTCAGTTCCGTTGGTATGTAATGTTAAGTTTAAAGTCAAGTACTTTTGATAGTCTACCCATGCAGATTTGAAACCTGAACTTGAGTATAATCCTTCAATTCCGTTAGCAAGATACTTTTCTTGATTTTTTAATATAGGAACTTCATGAAACGATCTGGTACTTTTGGCTAGGGTTTTGGCGATTATGCCGGCCCTCTTTATATTGAACATGGTTGGTGCTTGAAGCTTGGAGGTTGTAGGAGTGAAAAATTTAGTGCTGAAAATTTGACAAATCGGTGGAGGCACGTTATTTTATTAAGGCTATCGATTACAAAACTGGTGAGATATCTGAGCAAGTACTGATTCATCGAGCATAGCGAGATTAATAGAGATGCTAATCGAGAGTGATCGAGAGTGATTGAGAATGATCGAGAATGCTCTGGAATGTTTGAGACTGAGTTATAAGTGACTTTTGCATAGAAGAAGCAGAATATTCTATTTGAATAATCTTGACACCTTGAGGGATCGTAAGACCTCCTGAACTACCATTAAGTATATTAGCAATACATAGAGAAAGAACGCTACAAATCAGAAGAATTATAAAATTGATAGGAAGAACTCTAAGAGCTCTAAGTTTAGTAAGAAATAAGTAGACGAACTTGTCTCAAACACTAAACACAATTATTGATCCATGCCCGTTACTCATAAAGTGACCTCTTTTTATTCTGTAAATTATCCAGCAACTTGAAGTTTAGCTAAACCAGATTAATAGTACTAACGACTCTCTCTATTCTCTTTCTCTACTAATATTACATCATTCCTAGAAATGCTGAAGTTTATTTAAAATAGTATGCCTCTGATTTACTACGCTTCATCATTCTATAAAGTCACAATCTTCTGACTTAAATGAATTTCTAGCACTAATATGTTGAAAATCTTGATATTAATACTAGTGATAAGTCGGTTTATTGTTTTTCCTTTGAATTATCACCTGTAGGAAAGGATATGGTACTTTTTTCTCGAACTGTCCAAAGAGCCCAACTCAATACAAAAGGTCTCTTGATTTCAACTTATAACTAACTGAAGATAAGGGTCAATGTCTGTGGTAAAGATATTAGATGAAGACAACTCAAAGTTGTATAAATTAGAAACCATGTTTTGATAAATTAGCTACCATGTTTTGATTCCAACTAGAATAAACGATATATGATTCGAATAATCAAATATTCAATATCAGTGTAGACAGGTGATCTAAAAATGCTAAACAGTTTGTATTATAGTATTCCTAAGAATACAACAAATCATATAATCAACTGATATTACTCTCAATATAGGTCTTGATTGTGGGTATGTTTTGAGCCACCCAGTTTGTATCTCTCAATAATTTCTTTGGATCGTTTGAATTCTTTATTCCCACCACCTTTTTATACAAATCTTCATAAGGAAATTCCTGTTCCTTGTATTCTCTCAACACCAATGTATCCACAAGATCAATATAGATCCGTACATCTCTCACTCTAAATATAACGTCATCAATACGTAAAAAAAATCGACATAAAAGTAACAAACATGTTGGCATAACTCTGATCTTTGTTGAAAATATCGAGATACCGTTGTCACCTAGTTCATCTTCAAACAAAATCGATTCGTCAAAGAACAAAATTGGATCAGGCTTCAAAAGTTTATCAATTGGGATTTTTTCATCGGTCGGTGTGAATTTTATGTTAGTTGTTCCCAAGTAGTTAGGGGAGTAGGTCCAATCGTAAGGTTTAAGAGTGTCTAAATTATCAGTAAGTTTTGCTATATCTTTGTTTGAATTTTCCTTGAGTGCCTTTTCCGACTTTTCAGACGATGTCGAAGATTTGGATCTTCTGGCACTCAACCATTCTTCGTGATAGCTGACTTTAAATTTGCAGTCGTCATCTAGTGAGTCTAAAGCATCCAACGCGTTGAATTCGATTGTTTCCCCCGTCTTGTCATTAACTAACCTCACCACATTGTTTCCAAATATCATTTCTGGAAGAGGGAAAGAGAATCTTGTTTCGCTTAAATTGTCCAACTCGGGAGAGTTTAAAATTGGTTTTTTGATAGTATAGATACTCCAATCGTTGATGGTGATCGAAGGTTTATCTTGGAAAGGGAACGACGACACAGGTGACGGGATTATCACTTTGCTACAATGCGAACATTGTGGATTGTGGACTTCTCCTTGATGAGATTTGGCAGGAATGGATATCTGAGGGTTTGAGCATGTTGAACATGACGAGGACGGAAACGAGCTGCTCATTTCCGACGTGGTGGCATTTGCATTCACAGCACTTAAGCTAGGGACGGTCGATCCCACCATATCCGAAGCCGTGGGAACAGAAGAAGAATTCCCATATGTATTTTTATAGTGTCCCATTTTCATACTTCCACACAGCTTTGGTTTATTAGGATTAGTTGTGGAGAAAGACGAATTTGAAGTACGACCAGGAGCCGTTGAATCCGTAGAGGATTTGATCGATATTTTCAGTCCAGACGATTCAATGGGTTGACTTCTTGGTAACCTATCCCGCGTGTGCAATTTCACCATTTCCTTAGCACTATTCACCTGAACGGCATGTATTCCACCCATTGGTCTGTTGGTGCTCACCCCCTTTGCCGAGATCGGTGAGGAGCCAGGTTTGACAAATTTATCGTTATCATCTTTAACACTTTCCGAACCTCCTGTCATTTCGATACAGTACGAGTTTTGTTTTTGGAAGGTTTTGTTTACTTTGATTGGAAGCCCTCTCAGCACCGTTTTACGATATTTTTAAATGTCGCATTTTGAAGTGCGGAGGTCTTGTATATGGGCCCAAAGAGATCCAGATAAATCAACCTTATGAGATGTGTGGAGAGATGTGGGGAGACATGGCTCATCCACGGCAAGGGCAAAGGGTTGAATTGAAGCACAGGACGTAATTCATTTTATCATAAGCGAATCATCGAGAAGTTTAAAAAAATTGGAAATGTTAAATGAGATTAGGGTTTAATCATAAACTATAAATTAGACTGGTAATATTAGAGGGCTACAAAGAAAAGTAGTATTGGCTATCTAAATATATATAATAATAAAATAATATTACTATGGCGTATCAATTAATACCTAGTATAACGTTAGTAATAAGTTTAGTATTATCATTATTTCTTTAATACACTTCTACCAGGATTCTTTTCTTAATTTTATGTATTATCAGGTGCTTTACAAGAACTAGAGGCCACAGTTCAAAGTTGGAAAATTGGGAGAGGTGTTGGAGATCATAATAGTGGATATTGTAAAGGGTTGTTCTCAAGTCTTGATGAAAATTTCTGGTTTGAGCACATAATACTCAGAACCTCCATTGAAAAATCTTATCAAGACTTCAGGTTCTGATAATCTAAGGTGGCCAAGGGCTCATCCATTTTGAAAAGAAAAGTGTAGTAGTTTGAATCTAGCAATTTCTAGTATTAAACTTGTTCTTTCACAAGCCTAGGGTCAGTTGTAAAACTCTTTGTATTGCATTCATGTAAATTTCTTTAATGAAATTTTATTCAGATAGTAATACATAAAAATTTGGTAAAATATCGTGTTACATGAAGATCCTACAATTGGATGAATATTGGTCATTTTTCAACAGGAGCCAATTTGAACTTGAAGGTAGGTGGAAAAATTGCAAGATATATATCATACATGTTGGATACGTCAAGTATTTTTTAGTTTGAGGCTGCAAAATATGGCTGCGAAAATTAAAAATGTATACAAACGCAAATATTTAATGATAGAATAAGCCCTTGGTACAGTAAAGCCATCCTCTATTCTGCAAGCAATTATGTAGTTAGGATAGACTATATATTTATATATCTGTCTCTATCGATTATTATGGAAAAGTTACGGAAAATCCTGGGTTTCATTACTTAAATTGACGTTACTCTTTAGTTTATGATGCTTAAACTGGACTCCTGCTCTTATAAATTATTATATAACTACATGAAGTCTCTTATGCTTATCAATTAGGTATTTGACTGGCACAAATACACAAATACAATACAAATTTTACCTTTCTTTATACAAAATCCCTCTAGTATCGACCTTTCAAAGTTCTGATATCTATAGCAAACAAGAAGAATAAGCAACCAATTAGAATAACCAAACAATGCAATTGACGTATTCTAATAGAATGTCAATGAGAATGATGTTGAAGTTGAAATCCAAGTCGAAATCGAAAGTTTACCCTAGTCAAGCAAAAACATTTAGAAAGAGCCTTCACGAAGGTGAGCTGTCAAGAAGTCTGGAAAAACCAGAAATTGTTGATTGTTTTAGTGAATATCAACCAATTGACGAAGATATTGAGTCAAGCTTACCATTCTTTCGTTTAGAGGATCAAAAGTTTCTTGACGAACTTTTATTGAAACAGTATCCTGAATATACTATAGACTTAAAAGGGTTTGAATTGGTCGATATGTCTTTTGAAGACTCGAAATCCTGGTGAGTTTCGGCTTGGAACTGAGTCTTTTGAATCTTTGCTAGTTCAAACTTCTGACGAACAAACTCCTTCAGAGATGAATTCTGCTGAAAAGTTAGTACTGTTGACTTTGTGGACATGTGGGAAAAGGAATGTAACGAAAACATCAAAGAAGTTCAAGTGATTGTTGTCGACGTTGAAGTGATAGTATTTGAAAATAAAGACATTGTTGTCAAAGATCAAAGGACTAGTGACCAGATTGGAATAAGCTGGGCAATTAACAGGGCAAACAAATTGGCTCAATAAAAACCAAAAGTTGCTAGGTGGGAAGCTAAGAAAACTACAGCTTACTCTGATCCTACAAATGGGACAAAAACTGCTAGTGACATAGAGAACAAAGAATCAAAGCCGGCTTGGATTGTACCTAATAGAAGGAATTGTAAAAAGCCTTATACTAATCAATATTCCGACAGAAATATTCAAGCCAATTCTCATAAAACAGAAGATAACGATAGCTTTGATTTTGGGTTCCTCCTGCCTAGCAAGTACTAATGTTTTTATAGACAATACATAGATTCTATAGGTAAATAGAAATTAATATACAAAACAATAAATACACTCTATTGTACTGGATAACAGTGTCAAGTCTCAGTAATTTACAGACGAAGAATCAAGAATATCCCCACGATACAGCTCGAAATCTTGTACATATAAAATGACATATTTGCCAACTGAATAAATGGAGGCTGGATAACCCTTGTAAGAAAAAGACAACTTATTCTCAAAATTAGTCGCTTGCAGAATCCTCTATATCTTTGACACTCTCCTCGTGCTTTCTCAAACCTTCTCTCACCGCCAAAACACTATCAGCAATTACTGCATCAACACCGGCTTTCATTTGAATCTTTGCCAACTCGGGCTCATTATTCTCAACACCATATGTAACACATACCAACCCAGAAGTCTTGACGACCTGGGCTAACCTAGGGGTTTTCACCAAGGCTATAGCAGCACTTACAATCCCTAACAAATTCCATTTCTTTGCGAATCTTATAGCGTTTTGCAACGACGACGCTCTGATATCTGCCATAAATTCAGCCCCCGATTCAGTCAAGAATAGAATCGGAATCGATGGCTGTTTTAATGACAACAACAAACAGATATCAGGATGGAAAGAAGAAAACAAGATATCTCTACCATTGGCGTTTTCATCATACACAACTTTCAAAATTGTGTCAACATAGAAATTCATATCAATTGCGATTTCACCCATACTTTCGGTCTCGGCTTCATCTAACATCGGATACTTTAATTCAATATTAAACCCAACATTCTTAGGGATCTTCTTGAACAACTCTTTCAATGTGACAAAATTGGAGGCCACAGATAACCCACGGGCATTTCCCTTAAATCCTTTATCTTTCCATGTCTTTGTCAACTTCATTCTGCTGCTGATTTGGTCTCTATATTCACGGTCAACCTCGTCATCAGCTTCTTCCGTTGGTGTGAGCGAAGCAGAAAATTTAGAGTGATCATTAGGACGAAAGTTTGGAGCTGATGGGAAGGAGGAAATGGACTTTGCTCTATTCATCTTGTGCATAACCACGTCATCCAATGAATAAGGGGTACCTGCATTATCAGTTTGACGATGGCGATCCATTTCCTTATTCTTTTGATCGTCATTCAAACTCAAGAATTGTTCGGCAGTTAAGGCATGCATGGGAATATCGACACCTGACTCTGCCACTGTGAAGTCATGGTAAACAACAGCCACATAATCTTTAGTTAATTGGACATCAAACTCAACATAAGATGCACCCAAAGAGGCTGCGGCAATGAAAGACTCCACTGTGTTTTCACCCAACTGCAAAGATTTCTTTCCATTGATGTTCTTTCCCAAGCCTCTGTGTCCAATTACTCTGGTAGATACCAATTGTTTCCAATAAGTATCAGATCTACCAATACTCATTGCCTTGTGACTAAAAGACTTGACACACAAGTATTCAAAACGAAGGGAGCCTAAAATATCAAGAGATACGGACTCGATAATTGGCAATGTGATCTTATTGTTAAGCGATCTCAAATTTGGACCAACTCTAGTATAAGCATCCTTCAACAAAGCGGTGGCCCTACCCAATATTTTCTTCTTCTTGCTGCTGCTATACTGGTAAGTAGGAATTAAATCGAAAGTTACAATTATATCCTCGGAGCTTAAATTGTTGGCCAACTTGAACGTAATTGGATCAGTAGCACTTCCATGTTGGTCTTCCAAAGGTAAGTCGATCAATACCGGAGGTTCAACTGGGTTATTGGTGGCTATTTCACGACAAGTTATGGAAATGGAAAGTGCAGTGTCTAATTCGGTAGAGAAAGTCTTGGAAAGTGAAATCTTGTTGAGTTCAACTGCCTTCGAGAGGTCTCTTAAATCAGTAGTACCCAAAGTAATTAAAATAAGAGACTCGTCCTCGTTTAGGTATCTGTGACCAAAGGATTTGATTGGCTTGGCTCTTTTCATTCTCTGTCTTCCGATTGGAGATTTAGATCTCGAAAGTACTGGAGACAGCGATTCGTTTGACTTCAATTGTTTGAAGACTTCGTTGACGGCATTTCTCGAAGTCTCTGGTAATCTGTCGATACTGGAAGTGGAGATCAAATTAGAATCTGTAGCTTTCAAAGCAGGACTTGTGACAACACTACCTGAGGAGGACGATGGCAAACGTGAAAGATTGTTCTCAGGGTGGTAAACATCGTACAATAAAAGATCCTTGTCCTTTGGACAAAGCAAATCAGCCACAGTCAAGTGTCCTCTTAAACAGGCGTGTTCCATTGGTAACCATCCCGAATCGTCAACAATATCAAATCTGCAGTGAAATTCAATCAAGATTTTTACAATTTGTTGAAATCCTTCAGAGGCAGCAATGAAAACCGGGGTCCAACCAAAGACGTTTTCACCTAATTCCGTACTAGCCCCTTTTTCCAAGAGGAATTCAACCAAGTTATGGTAATTGAATTTGGAGGCGATATAAAGGGCGGTTTCATTATTGTGCTCAAGATCAGTGTAATCAATATCAATTTCACCTTGCAAGATCAAGGAGTTGAGAATATCTGCCGAGTTCAATCTAACTGCGAGAAGGAGCAAAGATGGACACTCGAGGGTTAAGTTGCGGTTGGCCATAATTAAGTTCTCGGTGGTCTTAGGGTGTTTTCCAACAATTGCAAGATGTAATGGTGTCAAACCTTCTTGGTCACCCCAAACTTCGATAGAATCAATCGATATCGTTGGGTCAATCAACTTCCAACTGTGCAAATATTGAAAGATAATCTTTGTCACATCTTTCAACCCATACTGGGAAGCATAATGAACTGGAGTCCTCATATAATTATCCTTTGCAATCAAAACATTCCGTAACGAAGTTGTACTGTTATCTAATTTCTTTAAGATATAACTGAAACCACTGATAGAAGCTCCAGTAACAAGATTACCCCCATCAGGTCCACTTCCATTCCCAATAAATCTTGTAACATCAATGGGTTCACCAGGAGTAACCTTTTCTGTGGTCACTGCAAGAAGCTGTTTCTTTCCAAGAGATATAATATGTTGATGAAAGAAGTTTCTTCCACTAATATCAGAAGCATCATAGAGAGAATTATTCTGTTCTGACTCTAACTTTCCAGGATTAGCAGTAACAAAATCATTTAGAGCATCAAAAAGCACATCTATGCATTTTGTAGAATTTACCAAGGTACTCTTGTTCAAAAGAGAAAGTAAAAACTTCATAGTTAACTTATTATGAGAGCTAATATCCCGCAACTGGTCCTTTAATGGTACAGCCAAATCCTGGTTGATGAGAGCATAATAAGTTTCCAAGAAATCCTGATCAAAAGAGTATCTTCTTCTTGTGCCAATTTTCAAGAAATCAAAAGAAGTTTCTATAGACTTAGAAGTGTCTTCAATAACATTGTTTGCATCTTCTCCAAGTGTGTCTAAAATTTTGGTGATGATATCCAAGCTATTTAAAAGTTCAACTTCATTGGCAAAAGGTAGTGCATTGACTCTTGTCGAAAGGTAGTTTTCTTTATTGTTATTACTCAATTCAAATGAAAATTTATGGGAATTATCAGTAGAGCCATGAGTTTCTTCGTCTTTGATGATAAATGTGAGTTTTTTATCCAATTTCTTCAAGATCTTTATAAACCCTTTATGGTTCAACTCACCGAACCATTTGAGAGATCTGAAAATTGACCTCAATTCCAAAAGAATGCTAATAATTTCATCAAGCTCATCATTTGATTCAATTTGATGATTTATAAAGGATGCTGAATCAGTGTATCCTAAAACGTGGATAAGTTTTTGTAAGCGACGTTGGTATTCTGCATTCTTGTTGTTGTAAAACTCATTCACTTTCTCGATATCTCTATCTAACTCGAAAAAGAACGTGGCCATGATTTGGGAAACCAAATCAGCAATTGATTCATGATCTTGGGTGGTTTCCCATACATGATCAAAACTTTTGATGATTTTCTTGAGATGCTTATAGTTCATGTAGAAGATTGACCATTCTGGAATCTGATGGAAGAGAAAGGTTTTGCCAAACTTCATATTAATTCTGAGCCAAGTGATATATTGAATAGATTGATGAAATCAGAAGAGTGAAATTAATTAGTTCTCGTAGAGAGACTCTTTCTATAGCAATAGGGCTTTTCTGGATGAAGTAATTAGATCCTTCAGAAACGTAAACTCGTCAATTCTATTGTTTTCAAAAGAGAGATCCTGCGGGAATGTAAACACGTAAATATCTCTTGTTCACAGTAGGTCCTGATGGTAATAGTTGGTAAAAGAATATATGTATTCTACCTAGTCTTCAATTCTCGGATTCTTGTTCTTATCGCGCCGTAACGATATATTTGACTTTGAAATTGTATGGCAGGAAGTTGTAAGAAGAAGAGTGGGAAAAATGACGTGGATTGAACGTCTAAGAAACCGTGTCCCAAGTTGCCAATTCTAGATTTCTATAAAGGTTGCAAACGTCTATATATGTAGCACGTGTGGAATCTAAGTGTGAGACTCATCGTGGGCGATTTTTTTAAGATCGCTCTACCAAATTGTCAACATAAAGAAATTTATCCAATGGGACTACTACTCCGCTGGGGTATGTGTCACGCATAGAAATTGTATGTCAAGTCACGGAATGGGTTACCTTAGTTGGGGTATGCATCCTGGTTCAACCTTTTTCCAAACACAGTAAATTCATCCGCCACATCCACTTCGTCATGAAGTGCCTAACCTGAAATTCAAGTGAATTTAAGTTTGACAGTTAACGATTACTATTTGGTTTATAGGGAGGTGTTCGGGTACAATAGAGCTCAATAGTATAACATTCAAAACATCAGATATCTTTTGGTGACTATCTCGGTCTAAAACAACTTTATATAGCTAAACTGACTTAATTTATCCACTTCGATTAGCTACTCCCTAAAGAAATCTAATTCCATTAAATAAGTTTTTTGTAACCATCGAGTGTTTAAGAACTACAGTGAGTCTAATAAACAAAGGAAAGAGATTTTGTCCGTTCCTAGGAGATTAGGTATAGTATAATATTATCCCATTGAAAGCCAATCCCATGATACTGTGGGATGTTTCGTATTCCCCAAATGTCTATTACTCCCCAGAATTTCTGTCCTCTCTATATAGCTCCACGCCATTGAAATATTTCTGAGTGGGGACCCCTCCTTGACGTCCCCACCATTCATTCTTGGAATCTTTAGTTATTGGGAGCCCGCTGGTAGAAAAATGCCCTTCACTACCAGCGCGTCTCCCAATATAGCCTGTTTGTAGCCATTATAGTGAGTTTCTACAGAATGAGCTTATCCCTAGCTTGAATATCCTCAGAATTAATGGTTAGGATAAACAATGATGATATTAGTCCGTATTTTATTGAATAAAAGAAATTCAATATAATCTGGATATGGCTAGTAGATCAATAGAAGTTAGTCTTCATGGAATGACTATTTCTATTAATCTCTGAATTTAGATCGGTCGAACGACGACGAAAACGCCAAAGTTATATAAGCCTAGCCACGAAATCGTCAAAATAGTCAACCTGTCGATATCTTGAGAGTATATTTCATCAGCCCCTCAAAGAAAATCTCCAACTCTGGTTTAAAATACGTTAGTTGGAATTAAACACTTCCTAACAATCCGAAGCTCGGGAAATAAAGTGATAAGTCCCTTTGATCCCCACTAAATCTCTTGTCAATGACGATTCTCTGATTACTCCACTTAAACCGATGGCTTTCGTGGCTGAAGTCATTGGTTCGAGTTATCAGATTCCGCTAATGCCACAGAGTCCATTTACGTAACAATGCTCTACTAAATTACATAAGCTTCCGTCATTCAATCGCCAATCGTTAACATTAAAGGAAGTGCCCATCCGAAATATTCCACTTATCAGAAATCCGAAAATGGAAGTCTACACAGAATTCGCATTCTCCTTCCGTTAATTATATCTATGGCCATCGGGCTCCATTTCTGTTTACCAACGTTTACAGATAGGTGTGAAACTATAAATATCGAGATATAAGTCCTGGGGTTGGAAAACGAAGTCAAGATAATTAAAATGTCAAGTATGTATAAATCGAACAACTAATTTTATCAGGGTGTATTCAAGCAGCTTTACAGAGACCGATGAGCATCCCACAATATCAGACCCTCGTGTCAACAATTATAATACAGGATTACTAACACTTAGTCTCATACAAATTCCATCCAAAGAAGCAAGCCACTATCATCACAGCACCATTTTCTGGTGGACAACCAAAGGGCGGTGTTGAGTTGGGCCCTGAGTATATACTTAACGCTGGTTTTGAAAAGCAAGTACAATCCTTAGGCTGGACCACTAAGGTGGACCACCCATTGGAAAACACCAACTACGAAGCTTTAAAATCCGACGACAAGGATGCTTTTGGTGTCAAGAACACCAAGATCGTCTCTGAATGTTGTCAAAAAATCCATGAAAGTGTGAAACGTGCTCTTGGCGATGAAAGATTACCTATAACTGTTGGTGGTGACCACTCGATTGGTACGGCTACTGTCAGTGCAGCTCTTTCCCACAACCCAGAAGCTTGTGTCATTTGGGTAGACGCACATGCCGATATCAACACTCCAGCCACCTCCGACTCTGGTAACTTGCATGGCTGTCCACTTTCCTTCATCATGGGAATTGACAGCGAATCGTACCCACCTGAATTTGCCTGGGTTCCTCAAAACTTGAAACCTAACAAACTTGTCTACATTGGTTTACGTGACGTGGACGAAGGCGAAAGAGCCATCTTAAAGAAATACAACATTCCTGCATTCTCCATGTACCACGTTGACAAATATGGTATTGGTAACGTAGTAGAAATGGCCATGGATGCTGTAAACCCTAACCGAGATGCACCTGTCCATTTGTCATATGATGTTGATGCCATAGATCCTTCTTTTGTGCCAGCTACTGGTACAAGAGTTGAAGGTGGTTTGTCGTTGAGAGAAGGGTTATTTATTGCTGAAGAAATCGCACAAAGTGGACTACTTGGCTCTATAGATATCGTGGAAACAAACCCATTGTTGGCAGAAACAGAAGCACATATATTAGATACTGTAAGTGCCGCTTGTGCTATTGGAAGATGTGCCTTGGGCCAAACTTTATTATAGATAGATATGTCTTTTGAATAAAATAATAATGAATTGAAGATACTAGTAGCAAACGTAGTTTGTATTTGACACAGAGCAATATATGTATCGAGAATGTTCCTGAATTCACTAGTTTAAGCTGGATATGCCAATTCTACTTCGAACCCGTGTCGTGCACTTCTTTGCGCATCGAAATTGCAGCCATTTCGATTCTTTCTCAAAAAAATGTCGCACCTCTAGTATCAGGTACCCGGAAGTCTAGCTGTTGCAAATAAACCCAATGGACGGGATAATATGGCGTTCGAAAGCTAAAAGATGCAGTAACCTTTCCAATTAATGACCAATTTGCGACATTAGAGAAACCCCAAAGTTTGTATTGACCGTCGCTCGCTTAGCAAAGTTGTTCAGTATAAAGGAGTGCAGCCCGATGATTTCTCGGCTTTTAGTGACTTCTCTCACAACTCTTTTCACTGATTTCTCACTGCGCTCCCCACAAGAATAAGCATGCGGCGCGTTTGCCCCTGGAACGCATGGTGAGCTTACTTTCTATTTACATTGTCGCTCTTGCGACATTTCCACCCTTCTCCGACACCATTATATTTAACGAAGTTGTGACTTTATCTAGATTTCCACGCCTTTTTAGTACACGGGAGACAAAGTCTATTCATTCAAAACGACTAGAATTTGAAGGCTGGAAATACTAATATTGTAGGCCACTAATATGCGAAATGTGTGCATTAATTCAACATCAGCGAACTTCGGATGCAAGAGGTGCGACATTTTCATGGCAAATACTGACCATAAACACAACTTAGGAGCTACCCTTGAGTCCTCTAAAACGTATTTGAGTACGACTACTGGGAACTAGCAACTAGTATCTACTAACAATTGAAACATACTAGCCATATAAAAGGTTCTTTCACAAAGTATCAATCGTGTATCATAATTTTAGTGACCATATTAGCGAATGTAAAACCATATATTTACCCAAGAGTCCCTGGACCGAGCTACTAATACATTCTAGCAATTAAACTAATCGGGTTCAATGTAGTTTCCATCAGAAATGTCTTTGATTCATATTATTGTTGCGGCAAAAAGTTGAAGGCGTAGTATGAAAATTCATGACATGAGAGCAATCAAATTCAAATTGCAAAAGATATAAATATGTGGCATTCTCACGATTTTATAATTGTTATAGTGAAATTATAATTATGTCTTCTGTCATTGCTTCACACATTCCTGCTGATATCACCGTTCAAAAACTTTATGTTTTCTTCTCCTTCTGTGGAGATATCCATTCCATAAATCCGCAGGATACAAAGGACGACAAATTCAAGACCTACCAAGTAGTCTTTACTTCACCAAAGGCATTAAGTACGGCCTTGCTTCTTAATGAAGCCCAGTTGGAAGGGGTTGCTATATCGGTAGTTGAAGATTCTTCAGAGTCAGTTGGAGGAGCCAAAACAGAGAAATATACCGACGAAACGAAAACAGGTGATTCTTCGTATGATGATATTTCCCAAGAAGAAAAACCAAAATATGCCATCATGGCCCAAATGCTTGCTAGTGGATACACCGTGGGTGACCAAGTGATAGACAAGCTGTTGCAAGTGGATAAAGAACATGGATACTCCGCCAAATTCAAGTCATTCTTGACAGATTTAGATGAAAAGTATATTCATATGGGTGAACCCGATTCTGCTGCCAGCCGTGCCCAAAATACGTTGAACTCATTAAGTTCACAAGTTGCCCAATCTACATATTCTGCCAAGTTGGCTCATTATTTCGACCGTGCTTCTCAACTGCCATACGGAGTCAAAGTCCACGAGTTCTACAAGAATCTTGCAAAGGATGTTCAAGAAATCCATACCGAGGCCAAGAGATTGAATGAATTAAAAAAGCAAGATCAGCTTAAAGATAATGTTGCATCTGCAAATGCTGCAGGCGCCATCAACACAGCTAATTAATGACCAATGATCATTTTAAATAGTGAATAGTAAATAGTACCACGAATACAAGTTTAATGAACACTAGAAAAGCATATCAGTTATAGGTACCGAGAACCAAGTGACTTTCAGGAATAATTCTCAGTCCTGGCTCTACGATCCATTTAATGGCCAGTTTGAATTTAATTTTCCTCACTTTTTGCACCCATTTTCAACCACAAATACAATGTTCAAGTCAATTAGAAACCTTCAACCACGGCCAAGTCAATTAACAGGTGGTTTCTTTGTTCCTGTTACGAGAAGGATCGTCCAGTCTCCGTTGCGCAGCCTTAGATTAAATCTAATGAGTGAATGCCCACTAAATCAAGACATTTTGAGTCATTTGCATAATGTTGAAAAGATCTATTGTAAAAGTTACGGAATTCCCACTCATGAGTATGATACGTAAGTTGGTTTAATCAAGTCTTCGAGCTCTTTACTAACCTCAGACATATAATATTATTCAATTTCTTTAAAGACTTCAAAAACAAAGAATTGGTTGATTCCAAGTTTCTTCTCTCATATTATCCGGTAGACTTGCTTTTGAGAAGGTATATTATATTCTTGAAAACGATCGATATTTATCTGAATACGTGGAAAAAGGCTCGAAGAATTCCTCAAATTATAGAGTCTTCGATTAGAGAACTACTCCGACTTTTGTATCAATTTCTTGACTTTGTGATTTACTTGCCCACGTATGCAAACCATGATATCTCGAATACTTTTGTTTAATATAGAACCACCTAGTAATGCGACGCAGTATTTCATTAGTACTATGAAGTATGCAATTCATAGATACCTAGGCGACATACGGAGAGCTGTATTTAAATTGGTGATATTCAAAAGCTTACTAGAGAAACGAGAAAAAGAGAGTTCTTTTACTAGATAAGAATCTATCTGAATTAGATGATAACACCAACAAACTTATATAGTTGAATTCCATTATCGTATACTAAACTATCATAATTAAGCCCGGTTTTGTCGGTTTTATGGGTTGGAGATTGCTAAGTGAGAGTACTGTTTGTAAAAAGATCAAATAAGATAGCGATGGTCACAGATTACGCTTTCGGTACTTAATATCCATCTCCTATTGGAACGAGCCGTTCTGTATCAACAGTTTTGTGAATTGATCGGATCCCGGAGTTTACAACCCTGGGTCTCCGAGATGGCCCTGGCAATCTGCCACATTCGTCATAGTAGAACTTATCAGTTGTTTAAACAAAACTTTGTGCTGAAATATCTGGTACAGTAAACAAGGCTTGTATGGGCAAGTGTATCCCTCTGAGTTGTGGTCACGTTATACCAAAAACCGATTAAGTTTATGGGCCCGTGACATTTCATGGAAAGATTTCTCGGAGAAAGGGAAGTTATCGAAAATTAGTCGCATTTTTGTTCCGTCTATCCACCCCACAGACCCCGGATTTCTGATAATATAAATAGAGTGAAAAATCCAAACTGATTTCATTGATTGTTTTTTCTGACAATTCTCTACTTTTACTCGAGTTACCTACTGTCATTACCTTGTACTATACATACCGAGTTATTTATTCTCCTAATCGTTCATTTTTTACATGTCTGCACAAAAGAAAAAGGGTACATCCCTCACTGATTTGATTGCTGGTGGTACTGCTGGGTTATTTGAAGCATTATGTTGTCATCCTTTAGATACAGTTAAGGTCCGGATGCAATTGTATCGTAAATCCGGTAAAAAACCACCTGGATTTCTTCGTACTGGTATTAATATCGTGCAAAAGGAAAATTTTGGGTCATTATACAAGGGATTGGGTGCAGTTGCTATTGGTATTGTGCCTAAAATGGCTCTTAGATTTTCGTCTTATGAATTTTACCGTGGTTTGTTATATGCCCCAGATGGGACTATAACTACCGGTAACACATTTATTGCTGGTGTTGGTGCTGGGATCACCGAGGCAGTTATGGTTGTGAATCCTATGGAAGTGGTCAAGATTAGATTACAGGCTCAGCACCATTCAATGGCCGATCCATTGGATATTCCAAAATATAGAAATGCTCCTCATGCTGCTTATCTCATTGTCAAAGAAGAAGGTTTCAAAACTTTGTATAGAGGTGTTTCATTAACAGCTGCAAGACAAGCCACCAACCAAGGGGTTAACTTCACCGTTTACTCAAAGATTAAGGAAAAATTACAAAAATTCCATGGTACTGAGATGTTACCAGCATGGGAGACATCATTGATTGGTTTAGTCTCTGGTGCCTTGGGTCCATTATCCAATGCTCCATTGGATACCATTAAAACAAGATTACAAAAAACAACTTATGCTTCCAACGAATCTGGTTTGGTCAGAATTGTGAAGATCGGTAAGCAATTGGTTAAGGAAGAAGGAACTGCTGCTTTATACAAGGGTATCACCCCAAGAATTATGAGAGTAGCTCCGGGTCAAGCTGTTACATTTACGGTTTACGAATTCATTAAAGAACAATTAGCAGGTGACAACAGTCCTGTTGCAAAAAAGTTAGGTTAGCTTAAATACTATTTATTCATATACATCATCCATATCCTGGCAACTTGTAATTAGGCGTAGTAATTTTGCCCATATGGCATCAAATCAAAACTCCGTTCTACCGAGGTTGACTAAGAGTCACTACGCGACCCCATATTTCACATGATCGGTGTTCACCGAATTTCGGAGCCGATACGTTCGACGTTCGGACTTTCGACACTGGCCAGTTCTTATTGCCAGAATCTACAAATTCGTGTTTAAAGTTAAAATTACATTAAATAATAGTACATTTTAAATATTTCGTAATCCGACCAGCTTGCAAATTTTTTGAGTGGCCATATTTCGACAAATAAACAAAGAATATGTAGCATTAGTATTCTTCGAGATCTATTCCTAGAAGTTCTCTTGGCCCAGTCGAGCCTCTTGAACAAGTCCCTGTTTCTTTCGGTGTATCAATAATATATGAGTTTGAACTGCATCACCTCTGGCAAATTGTTTTTCACAGTATTTGCAAGGAAATGGTTTTTCACCCGAATGGCTACGTAAGTGAGTCGTTAGTCTATACTTCTGGGAGAATCCGGCATTACATTGAGAACACACATAGGGTCTCTCTCCGGTATGGATTCTCTCGTGCCTCTTGAGATCGGATAATTTGCGGAATGATCGTGGACATCCCTCGTTAGAGCAACTGTGGATTTTCGGCTTTTCTGCCTTGACATACGGTCGGTCGCGACTCTGTCCACCATGCATAGATTTCTTATGTGCCAACATAGTTTCGTAAGATGTGAAGGTTTTGGTACACCCATATTCTGTACAATGCATTACTCGAAGATCTCGTAGCACTTCTGGATCAACAGGTGTTTGTAGGTCACCTTCTTGAACCATTTCCAAATCGTTATGGATGGAACTTTGGTGATAGATGAGATTTTGACTCTGACTAAACTTCTTTCCACACGCAAGACATTCAAATGATTTGCGACTGATGGGATGTGACTTCTTATGGTTTTTCAAGTCCGTAGGATTTCGAAACGATACATTACAATATGTACAAAGTGTATCTTGCTTCTCTTCGGTAGCATTGGTCTGTTCAATTAGAGCTTCTCTCGCTCGAGATTCCTCATCCAGATGCGAATTTAAACTCGCTCGTATGACGGCACGACGCGATGAAGGAACACTTGAATCCTCTTTCACCATGCCCACTCTTGTAATCTTCCATGTGCCATTAAAATAAACAAATGAGATATCGAATTGGAATTCTGCATATAACAATTAGCATGATCTAGTAGTAATGTTAAGGTTCCCGGATCCATGACGTCTATTATTTGGCTTCCGTCTGTTGCACAATACCAGAATCCGCTATATAGCGAGACAAGTTGAGATAGTAGTGAAAATTGGCGAGAGATCGTTTAGTACTGGCTTTTGAAGAACATAGCTGGTAGAGTCGTTTATGATTCATTTTGTTGATATGGCTTCAATTTGGTGTTGTTGAAGTTCAATTGCCTTACAATGTATTGGAGCATATCTATATAACAATAACTAGTCATTTTGCAGCCAATTATACATTACTTGAAGAGCATATGTATCCTGCATATAGTATATCATATAGAAGTTGCTTGAGTGGTGGCAACCAACGAAACTCATTGAAACCAAATATGATACGGGGAATACCAACTATTTTAAGGTGCAGCAGAAGACAATTCTCGCACACATCTCTCCTCAAATTCCCACGTCTTCCTAACAAAACAAGAGTTACTAAGGAAATATCCGAAGAGGAAGTACGCCAGTTTGAAAAACAAAGGACTGGCTCAAACCAATTCTACTACCAAGACAACCCATCAACAAATTCAGAACGTTTTGCAGGAGAACCAGCTCTAAACCATACCGTCTTTCCGGTCCCACCCAACACCAATGGATTAATCACACCTGAGGACGGGATCTATGAGATCCTTAAAGAACCCACGCTAGTAATCGAAAGGCAGATTGAAATGTTCAACGTGTTTCTAGGATTCGAACAACCCAACAAGTATAAAATCTTAAACTCTTTAGGTGAACAGATTGGGTACATGCAAGAGAAGGACTTGGGTTTGTTCAAGATGATTGGGAGACAACTTTTCAAATTACATCGTCCTTTTGATATAGATGTGTTCAATAACTACGGAGACTTATTGTTGACGATAAAAAGGCCGTTTTCGTTCATAAACTCTCACATCAAGTGTTTCTTGCCAGGCTATGACGAAAATAACCAGCTCATGTTTGAGAATATTGGTGAGTCTATACAAAGTTGGCATTTATGGAGGAGGAGATACAATTTGTTCAAACTCGAGGATGAAGTGACCGACGAGTACGAACAATTTGGGGCAATTGATGCTCCCTTCCTTTCATTTGACTTTCCGGTGAGAAACGACAATGGTGACGTTATTGCCTCTGTGGATAGAAACTGGGTAGGTCTTGGCCGTGAATTGTTCACTGACACGGGTGTTTACATTGTAAGAATGGATCCTGCCAGTTTCGAAGGACTCGGAAATATGTATCCTTCTGTTGCAGGTCCTTTGACTTTAGACCAGAGGGCAATTTTATTGGGAAATGCTGTAAGTATTGACTTTGATTATTTCTCGAGACATAGTAGGGGACCAGGAGGAGGACTCTTCAGTTTCAATAGTTATGAGTGATCGACAAAAGAAAGAACCAACTGTATTCTATCAGTGAGACCATGAACTTAGAAGCTCCTATTGAGTATAATTACTGAATACTAGTTAGTAAAGTCAAGAATACACCAGTGAGATTTCAGACATATAGGTGGAATGGAAGTTTGTGAATCTACGGATTGCAATAGAAACTCTTCTCTCATTTAAGTGGTACTAAAAGACTCTAAATATTAGCGAACTTAACTCTTTAATATGGAAAACCTCTTCAAAAATAACTATTCTTCATAAATAACCTATAATTTACAACAATCTTGTAATAACCTATAAGTTTAATCCTTGTTTCCTAGCAATTGACTTCAATACTCCAAGTTGACCCTTTTCACCTGCTTCCTTAAGCAACACATTCCATTCGTCGTCAGTCATTTCTTTACTGATATTCTTGATCAAATCAACGATCAAACCAGTATAATCATGTTTTCTCATCTCGTTTTCTTTGTGCCAGGTTTCACGTTTCATCAACTGACTATTGACCATTTCGATATCGCCGACACTCTGGAAATATTCCAACTTGTTGTTGGTGATGGCCAAGAGAGCGAATCGTAACTCTTGGGAGTCGTACTTTGCAATTCGGCGTTGAATAACGTCCGGCAACTTTTCACAAAACTCCTGTTGGGAGTTGCACTCAGCGTGTCTGATTGGGTGAGATTTCAAACCATCCAACTCGTAGATGTGGTTATTGAATCTCAAATATCCTACGAAATGGAAAAGACCATCGTTCTTGTCATCATAATTCTTGGGAGGTTTCTTGTCGTCGTCAATAACTAACGATGAAGGTGTGGAAAACGAGTTGTGGACAGATCTGATCAAATCACTATTGGAGATAGTTTCACCAATCATTTCTCCATCGAATCCTGTCACAAATGACTTAAAGTTGGCCAAGTCTTCGCCAATTTCGATCTCTTCACTTTTATTCAACAAAATATTCAATACTGCCTGTGTGCCACAGGCGTTTTGGATGGTTTGGTTGGCGAAGAAGAGTCCATTGTTCTGGTACTCATAGTCATATTCTCCATTCAATGGTTTGTTACCTTCGCTAGCATATCTTCTATCGACATCTCCGTATTTGAATAAGAAAATCACTCCATAAACTGGCTCTAATTGCTGAAGTGACTCTGAATCTATTGAGTAGAGGTCGCTGAACTCTATTCCTTTAACGTTGAACTTCTCCACTAATTCAGTGAAAACTCCCTAAATATTAGTATATGCTCTGATACTTGACGAGATGGCAAACAATAACTTACTGCATCCGAATCTATGGTATTCCATCCACCGTCTGACATTGTGTATTGTTCTTGCTAAAGTGCTAAGATCGGATCTGTTTTTTCGAACCAGGTCCGATATCGTAATTTCTCAATCGAGATTAAACCCGAGGATAGACCCGAGCCATTACAGAAACTAGAGGGTATATAAGGAAGCTGCAATGTAACGGTATATCCAAGAAGCGTGTAGAGCATCATTATGTCTTTGAAACTCAGCGACTGTTGCTTCAAAGCATTCTACCACGAGGGTAAAGCTGAAGGAAGTTACAAGATTATTGGTGGTTTAGATTCCTATATCACTGGAGAACGCTTTGGCAACCAACGTATAATCGTCATTATGACCGATATTTTCGGATACAAGTTGAATAATGTCTTGTTAATTGCCGACCAATTAGCCAACTCAGCCAAGATCCAGGTGGTAATCCCCGATATCTTAGATGGCGATTGGGTCGTCGATAAAGAATCGTTTGATCGTGCTACTTGGTTTCGTTCTCATGCTCTTGAAATCACTGGCCCTAGAATTAGAACCTATTTAACCAATCTTAGATCAGAAAAATCTCCAAAGGATCTTTTTGGGATTGGGTTTTGTTTCGGTGCAAAGTTTGTGATTGAGCATCTTGCAGATGGTGGGCTTTTAACTGCAGGAGCCGTCGCCCATCCTTCTCTACTCACCCCAGAAGATATAGAGAAGATTACTAAACCTATTTTGATTTCTACAGGCGATCGTGATTCATCATTTCACGCAGACCTCAGACAAGAGACTCTCAAGATATTGTCAGAAAAGAAAGATCTCAGGTATCAGTTTGACCTTTTTCAGGGTGCAAACCATGGATATGCGGTGAGAGGAGATATTTCTATCCCTCTCGTCAAATATGCCAAAGAGAAGACTTTGGTTGACCAAGTGTATTGGTTTAGTCAATTCTAGAGCTAGTTTCATGTTAGAGCGTCAAGAAATTGTTACAGATCACGGAGGGAATTCACTCTGGGATCAAACTTTTCAACTCTAGCAAAGTTTTATTATCTATAGAGAATCTATTTTTGTCTTAACTACTTGTATTCATTAACTAACCCGTCTCTGTTCTTCCAACCCATATACGGTCGTGTACCGCATCAAATATTCATGGCCCGGTCAAATCGAACAACGTACTTCAATCTCAAGAATCTACCTCTTATTCAGAAATTGATCTAGTTTAGTGTATTCATAATGGCATCAGGTGTACCATACGAAGAATATACGCGTATATTTCATTACGGGGCTACTCCTGTCGAATCAAGCTCTTTAACAAAGAACTCAGGGTTTTTCACGGTTCTCTTGTTACTTGTCGGTACGTATTAAAAAAGTTATAAGGGTGAAATTGGCTCTCTTTAAGTTCCCATTGGTACTGCGTGCTGGATTCACGATACATCTCAACGATTTGTCATACTTCAGTATAATTACCACAGTATCTATAAAAATTATGATGCCCACTCAATATATTCATGAAGACTTACTAACAATCAGCATTTATTTCTTTGTCCGTGGTCTTTTTAGGCGATAAGAAAACTCAATCTTCCGTGACTTTCGTATTCAATGCATTGGTTGCCTCATTATCAATTGGATTATCGACCATTTTCGTCTCAAATTACGTTGGAGTTTATATTTAAGTTTGAGAAGTTTGAGATATTATAGTGACAAGTTTGAGTTTCTATAGTTGGAATTTTTCATCAATAGCGCCATAAGGTACAATGCTATGAACAAACATCACTACTTTTTATGAACAATTTCAGATATCAATTCTTCTCTTTCCTGATGGAATTAGTACGAGAGGATCTACGTGTATATTAGTCCCAATAAATAGCATCCGTCTATATATCGTCTTAGGATGTATATGATATTTGTATCTAGGTGAAATTTCAGCTGTATAGAGTCAGGGCCAATATTTATCATCCAATATCTCCATATTCCGGGGAGATTTGTCTAGAAAATCATGGAACCCATGAGCAAACTGACCTTTTGTTCAGTTAGAGCTTGAATACAAGATCGCCTAACTTAGCTAACGTCTTCCTTGTGTAACCAAGTACATATTCTATCTAATACTTCTATCTCTTACTTCTATCTATTACTTATATCAGCACATCTTGTTGCGCGAGGTCGCACATCTTTAAAAGTCAAAATTCAAACCTCCACGTCTGCAACTTCTCATTTACACCAGCCATGCAATTCCACTTGTTTTCATATATATTGGTTACCCTCCTGGTTCTAGGTATAGCCATAGCTAACCAAGCACAGGGAGATCTGTTCAAAAATGATCCCAACATCTATGAGTTGACTTCGAGTAACTTTGATAAAGTGATCCATAGAACAAACTACTCGTCCATCGTGTTGTTCTACGCTCCATGGTGTGGGTACTGTCAAAAACTCAAGCCTACATTTACTAAATTGGGTAAGTTCTTACATAAGGACAGTCAATATTCTATCAACGTGGCTGCTGTCAACTGTGACAAAGATTCAAACAAAGCCTTATGTTCAGCTTATCAAATCAAAGGGTATCCAACAATGCTAGTCTTCAGACCACCCAAGCATGTCGACGGTAAGAAAGTCAGAAGTCATAGGCACGTGTCTGAAATCTATAACGCCGATAGAAGTTTAAGAGTCATGAGTAACTTTCTCACGTCTAGACTCAAGAATTATGTCAAGAAGTTTGGAAGATTGAATACTGACGGTATCGATGAATGGTATAACGACACCAAGAAGTTTGAGCACTTCATTTTGATTTCAAAGGCTCAGCAATTGAGTCCATTGTTGAAGTCCATCGCCATTGATTTCATCGATACTGTGAAATTCGCAATGGTTTCGACCAAAACCATTAATGCTGACGTCATAACAATCTCTGGCAAGGAAGTCACTATTCCAAAAGAAAATGCAGATGACTTACCAATGTTGTTGTTCTATAATGAAAAGACTGGGGAGTTTGATAAGTTTGCAAAAACTGACAAGCTTAATAGTAAAAAGGTGATTAGTAAATGGATAATGGAGGTCGGTGGTGCAATCCCATTGGAGGGTCCATTATCAGCCAAGGATAAGAAATTCAACTCATACTATAGAAAGAGTGAAAAACCACCTAAGAAGGCCAAGGTTGTTGAACATGATGAGTTATAAACAAAATTACAATTTTTCATATTCTTAAAGAGAGTAAATTATACCAAAATCTATATATTAACTATATTAATTCATACTAATATGCGTTTCTATTCTTTTATGGCTTTTGCACCCTAATTATTCAATTATTATTTCTTTCCACCAAGACCGTCCAAACTATCCATGATATCCATCAATGCATATATTTCGTCAGAGTCGTCCTTTGTGACTTTCTTTTCTTCGTCTTTTTCTATTGCTTGGATCCAGTTTGTGACTTGGTCTATAAACATCTTGGAATTAGGAACAAAATGTCCTCCAGGATGTTTCAAGACATCCGAATTGTCTTTGGTGATGTTATACAACGAAAGTGTTTTATCTTCGCCAATAACAGTATCTAATTCTCCGTAAATATGAAGATATTTTATGCCAGGGGTTGGTTTCTCTAATGTAGTATAATATTGGTCATATTTTTCGTTTCCGGATTTCTTTGACGTGTTGAGCTTGAATCCAGAATATAAGATAAAGAATTTTGCATTCGCCCCAAATAATTCAGGAAACTTATGGGCCACAAGTCCTCCTAGACAAGCTCCTTGGGAAAATCCTATTACACCAACAACTTCTAGATCCTTCTCATCCTCTGAGTCTTCCTGAATCAAATCTTCGTCATCAATAATCTCACCCTTGGTAACATAATTCTTAATGGTCTGGATAGCCTCATCCAAATTGACGGAATCGTTGTTCAAACCAGTCTTGACCCACCAAGCTCTATAATTGGTGGCCTCGTCATCAGAACTGACTATAGTGTTCAACTGTGACAAGTCGTCGCCTGAGGGCATCTGAGTAGGCATCAATTTCAACGGGGCATTAAGATAAACTGACTTATATTGTAACTTGGTGAGTTTCTTTCTTAACGCAGAAGTTTTTGCATAGAATACAGATGACGACTGGGTGTATCCGTGCAAGAAGATGATTTTGCCTTTGTAATCGATTTTCTTAGGTGACATGGTGATGACGTAGACTTTCGGACTTTGAAGTATCTTTTTTTATCGCAGTTAAGTTTCAGATTCGAGAGTTTGAAGTGAGGATTAGATAATCTAGAAGACTCGGATTAATTATAAGCTAAAAGAGTCGGGATAACTAAATAAGATCGTTATATTGCTGATTCTATTTCGGGCAAAACTTTGATTAAAGATCTGAACCTTCGGTCTTGAGGACCCAACATGAGTCTCGTGATGAAATCAGTGATTATTAAGAATATCTATGAAGGTAAATAATCGACTTATCTATAAACTATAGTGTATATTTGTATAGAGAATCTCGAAGAGAGACATTATCAGGCACTGGAGTTTACTTAAAGTAAACAAATACTAGGCGAAGCAAAGCATTTTCTGAATATTTAGTAAGTGAATATTGGCGGAGATAAGAATCTCCTAGACTAGGCTGGGATTAGTCACAAATTCATACTTTTACAGATCCAATATGTTCTATGATCTTAGATCCAATATGTCTATAAAACTTTCTTGAGATCTAATATGTCTCTTATGATTCTTATTTTAGATGGCTCTGAGTTGTCGCCCTTTCCGTAGAATTCTTCGAAATCAGGCTTTGACTTGAGATTATCGAGTTCGGAAGTAATCTCCACAAAGTGAATGACCGTTCCGTAACCCAATGTAAATGCTGCCTTGACGTTGATCTCGCTGTCATCGATAAATGTCTGGTTAGCCATGACGGCTTTATCGTTATAGTCAACCTGGGTCAACGTCAAACACGAGTGGAAGAACTTATGCATGGGCTTACATATAATTGGAAACTTTGAATAGTCACAATAAGTCAACCCATCGAAAAGATCTCCCAAACCCAAGAGCGAAATAACTCTCATTCCATGGTTCTTGTAGGCGTTGGTGATCAACCAGAAGTAATCGTAATCGTAATCCTTTCTGATGCTGATGAGTAGATCTCTTAATGCTTGATTATATGATAAAACAGAACGCAAGTCAAGGGCATCGTCAACCTGGGAGTTATAATCCAAGGCATCGACTTGATGGTTCCGGACCAACCCTTCAATAGCTAACCCGTAGGTCTTGTAGTAATTCATATGTAAATTGTGAGCATCTTCGTCGTTGAGGCTTAAGTTGTCCTTGAAGAAGTTATGGATCTTGACTTGCATCAAATCATGGATCTTGGTGGATCTCTGATACAAACAGTTGTCAATATCAAAATAGAAGATCTTTTTGTTTTGGGCTTCTGCTGGTAACGGGCCAAACCCAAATGGAAGATCCACAATAGTGCCAGGGACATCCTCGCTATGCTTAATTTCGGGGTTCTTATATATAATACGGGTATCTTTTTCCTGTGTCATGGTGGTGGAATAGTTAAGAAAGAGAGATACGATAAATTTAGAGATATGTCAAATTAGTGATTTTAGAGTCATATCGCGACACGTTTTGTGTCAGTTCTGTACACAATAATAAGCAAATGCGATCTCTGGATTACCACCATCGTGGTCTATCGAGAAACATGTGACACCGCGGGAACACCGTGTGGCCAACCTCATGCTATTTTATTAGCTGTTGTGAGGATTAACGATGGTTCAGTATGGACCCATCGATGAAGAATCTGGAAAAGTAGGACGTAAATATATTGACTAAATTACTAGATTAGATCTGTTAGCTCAAACAATAGATGACTATGGGAAGCTCTAAGACTCTAGTATTATCACTTTCTTGGCTATATTTTAAGCATAACTTATGGTTATAACTATCTTTCAGTGCCATTGTTTGATATCAAGATTTAAACCTCTATTAGGGAATATTACGTCATTGGACTGATTTAGTGGAAGTTAAACCTTGGATAGTGTTACTATTAGCCATGATTAATTTTGATAAATATGAATGGATTCTTGCACCCATTCAGATCTCATTATGCCATGCCCGAAAGTTCTATAAATCAGACAACAGGTTCTTTCAAAATCCCGTGTGATGTTATTAGGATACTGGTTGGCGATGGAATGGATCCACAACATTTAGTCTCAAAGAACCGTCTTATAAGCTTCCCTCTAAACACCAAAGGAGTAGAATATATCATCCTTGATAAGATTGAGGTCATTTTCGGCTTGATTATAAACATGGTTGAGGGTATAGAAACTTTCTGTAATATGCTTTGCAACTTCCAGGCGATTTAGTAAGGTGTCTGTATCGATATATGAATACGAGACCTTTCCAATATTTGCATGTAGGATATCCTTTAAGTTACTGATTAGAGAGATCAACTTGTGAAGACGTTTAACATTGGATGCACGAATCTTTTCGTAAGAGCTAGTACCCAGAGGACTATTGTTTTCAAACGATTCTAAAAGGACAAAGTGGAGCAAGGCTATTTTGTAGTAGTCATAATAGAACTGATTAATGATACTGTAGTCATTGTTCTCTATTCCATCCACAATTTTCGTTGAAGCAATTTTATCAAATAGAGATTTGAGAAGAGCCAAAGATGGTGTGAGCAGAATATTGGATATGGTGACCAAATAATCAGAACCTTCTAAGAAGGAGAGATTGATGCTTGTGATAATTGCTAAAAGCGTGCGGTCGGTGCAACTGGCAAATGCTATGTTTAACCAGCGAAGGACGTTGAACCGTAGCTCATACATCTGTTTCTTCAATGGGATTGTTTGCGTTTCATTGAAAAGATGTGTGTCCAATGAATTTCGAATGATAGAATTGAATAGTTGTACAAATTTCTCTGAAGATAGGCGACACTTTTTCACCATAAGTGAAAATATAGATCTTGTAAAAACATCCAAATCTTTAGTTGCAAACTTGTTGAGGTTAAAATCAGATAATATCAATACGAAAACTTTGATCATTAGTTCAGGAGAGAATGTCAGTAGCATATGTGATTTGAGTATCAATGATGATCGTATGACATTTAGTATGGCATGATTGTTGAACTGGTAGAGCTTTAGAGGAGCACTTTCCAAAGTGACGAAGGAAACACAAGCACCTATTTTTGCCAATGTCTTTAAAATGTCAATCTGCGGGTACTCGTCTAAAGAATTGATATTTTCATGATAATGAACCTTTTCGAGAAATTTGTCCACCTGGCGTAGATGGTCCAAGTTGGTAACATTTTCCAAACAAAAGTAAATGAACTGGTCAAGAACCGGTCGTATACGAGTCCAATTGCTTTGAAACTTATTTGGTAGCAGCTCAAGGAAGAAATGACTAGTAGGGAATGGAAATTTGACTTGTCCGCTAGGTCTGAATTCTTTCATACTGACCTTATAAACATTTGCAAAGAAATAACAATGACGGTTGACAGTGGTATTTTCATAGGTAGCTCTAACATACTTCTCAATCAAATGTTTATCATGGTCTATGTGGAATGTTTTAATACCTCCAGACCCATTGTCGTTTAATTCATGTAAAAGCTTCTGTTTCTTGCGTACAAGATCGTGAAAGTCCTGCAGAATCTTCAATTCTTCCTGGACCATAGCCTCCTGGAGCCTTTCATTAGTTTTATCTAGTTTCTCGTTGCGTTTAGCGTCGTACAAGAACACGCTTGGTAATCTGATTTCAAATTCGGACTCTTGTCCACTGGTTGCAACTACTGCAGGAGTCACTTCCCTAATTTTGGAGGGCGGCAAATCCTTTGGACCCCTCTCGTCTTCATCTAAAAGTAGTGATAGTACGGAGAATTCTTCTTCATCTTCACTAGACGAACTTGAAGACATTCCACGATCATAACATCATTAAATCAGTGTTCGCGATGAATCAAAATCCAAAAAAAAGCGATCCAGAGAATCGAACTTACAGCCACAAATAAAAATATGAATACCGACGAAACCGAGTTTAACCGAATTAAACTCAAGTCAAGTGAACGGGATTTCTACCCGATAGAATTAGTTTCATCTCCTTCCACCAGGTACCTTTATGGTACCGAAACACAAAATATAAAGGGCATTTTAATAGAAGCTGTAAAAGGCATTTTCAAATTCAGGCCTTAAGTATATGCGGCTCCGTAGTGTATTTACCAAAATCCTATCGCCCGTTAAAAACGTATTGGATTTAGTACTAATCAGTTATCAGTAGTTATTAGAGTAAAGCATCGAAAATGTCTACTACTTATGAAAAATTACCACTTGAACCATTGTTCAACAAGATTGATGAGTTGAAGCCTCAATTTATCGAAAGATTGAGAAAGGCTATCGCAATTCCTTCGGTATCTAGTGATGAAAGTCTCAGACCAAAGGTAGTTGAAATGTCGGAGTTTTTGGTTGGTGAATTAAAACAGCTTGGATTTCATGATATTCAAGTCAAGCCACTTGGAATCCAACCTCCACCAGTCACAGATCCAAACTTGGAATTGCCTCCAATTGTTTTAGGGAGATTTGGTGATGATCCAGCAAAGAAGACTGTTTTGGTGTACGGCCATTATGATGTCCAACCTGCTTTAAAAGAGGATGGTTGGGCTACTGAACCTTTCACCATGCACCACGATGAAGTCAAGGACATTCTTTTCGGTAGAGGTAGTACTGACGACAAGGGTCCTGTTTTAGGATGGTTAAATGTTATACAAGCTCACAATGAGTTGGGTTGGGAATTTCCAGTCAACTTGGTTGTTTGTTTTGAAGGTATGGAAGAAAGTGGATCTTTAGGTTTGGACGATTTAGTTGCTAAAGAAGCTAAAAAGTACTTCGCCAAGGTCGACCAAGTAACTATTTCTGACAACTATTGGTTAGGTACTTCCAAACCAGTATTAACCTACGGTTTAAGAGGATGTAACTACTATCAAATTATTATCGAGGGTCCAGGTGCCGATTTACATAGTGGTATTTTCGGTGGGATTATTGCCGAACCAATGACTGATTTGATCAAGGTTATGTCCACTTTGGTGGATTCACAAGGGGTTATTCAAATTCCAGGTATCAAGGAAATGATTGCTCCGTTGACCGATGAAGAAGAAAAATTGTATGATGTCATTGACTTCTCTATCGAAGAATTGAATGCAGCTGCTGGTTCGGACACTGCTTTGCACCAAAAGAAGCAAGATATCTTGAAACACAGATGGAGATACCCATCTTTATCTTTACATGGTATTGAAGGAGCCTTTTCTGGTGCTGGAGCCAAGACGGTCATTCCTTCAAAGGTCGTAGGTAAGTTTTCTATCAGAACTGTTCCAAACATCGAGTCTGCGAAGTTGGACGAGATTGTCATTAAGTACTGTAACGAAAAGTTTGCTGAATTGAAATCGCCAAACAAATTCACCACTGAGTTGATCCATGATGGTGCATACTGGGTCTCTAACCCATTCAATGAATCCTTCACTGCTGCTTCGAAGGCTACTCAAGATGTGTGGAACATAGTTCCAGATTTCACCAGAGAAGGAGGTTCCATTCCTATCACTCTTACCTTTGAGAAGGAATTAGGTGTCGATGTTTTATTGTTGCCTATGGGTAGAGGAGATGATGGTGCCCATTCCATTAACGAGAAATTGGATGTCTCCAACTATATCAACGGTTGCAAGACCTTGGGAGGGTACTTACATTACTATGGTAAATGTTAGATTATGAAACTATAACTTTTTAACAAGATTCCGTTTTTACGTTGTAGCAGACTGGAGAATATGCTATGCTTATCTCTGGAGTAGAAACTATGCTCATTAAGATTCCTGGCCGTTTCTGCTTTCTACTAGTTCCAGAATACAGTAGTGCACAGTACCAAGATGCTCTGAAAAAATCTCAACGAACTGAAAAACCTTTAAATCTTTTATTTGCACCAAAATCATTCTTCATACCTTAAACCTGTGTTATTAGATACCTCGCTGGCTTTGATACGGCCTTGTACTGCTATACTTCCCCATTATTTTACATTCACATTAACAGCCCTTTTCTTCCTCTTTATTAATACGCCATACTGAAAGTATTCTTGAAACGTCACACTAGTCCTCCATATCATCAAAAACCCATCACTATTTCATTTTCCATTCTAGTTGCCATCCCCAAATGTCCGAGAACTTAAAAAGAGCTGAGTCCTTATTCAACAGGATCATGAATCAGAATCCTGATTCTAAATCCGGCTCTTCAGCGACTTCTGGAACTCATCATTCTACCCAACCTCATAAATATAAGTCATACAACAATAATCATAGTCATCATAAGTCGAACATATCATCAAATGGCAACTCGAACTCACACCATGTCACTCCTAATTCTGATTTATTACCCAAGCGTGATCCTTTAAAGGCCGCTGAGGATACCTTGAGTCAAATTCCTGAAGGACATCATATTCTTCCGTATTGTTGGACAATATGGCACCATTCGAGAGGAAGGCTGAAGCAAAAGGATGGTGCAATGGCTGCGGCAGTTGCAGCAGCCACTGCAGCCACCGCGGCTTCTGAAGTGGCGGATGAGGATTCATCTACTCCTGCTGTAGCAGCAGCAGCCGTTGATTCTTACCTTCAAACCACGAACGAAATCGAATTTTCGGTTATAAATGGAGATTCGATGGTTAAATCCATTGGTTCGTTGGAACAGTTATGGATGAGCATGTCCTCTATCAAGAAAAGTTACGAGTTACGAATAGGTACTGAGCTTTTGTTCTTTAAAAGTGGGATCAACCCAGTATGGGAAGATCCTGTCAATGCCAAAGGTGGCAGATGGGTGTTTCGTTTCAACCGCAGGAGCGGTGGAAGTGGTAATGGCAGCGGTAGTGACGATCAAGAGAGCGCTTCTAAAATCCGCAAACGCACTTCGTTGATCTGGGAAAGACTTGTCATCAAGACTTTAACCGGATCTCTCATTCCTGACGGCACTAACTCTACGGAATTCCAAGAACTCTTACTTAATGATATTTCTGGGGTAGTCTTGAGTGTACGTAAGGATGAAGATATCATTAGTGTGTGGAATTCCAACCTTAACTTTGGAGGAAAAGCCAAGAAGGACGACAAGAAGTTGTCGTCGTTCCAGGCCCGTCGTATTATCTGTGACTCTATTTTGAGAGTCATTCGTGAATGTGACTTAATTCTCCAAGGCCATGATTGTGTTGATACTGTGGACAATGGTTCAAACGAACGCGTTTTGGGTGTTTCTTTTGACTACCGTTTACACACCGACAATAACAATCCTTTGGAATCTAGCTCTTCAAGATATTCTCACCATCATCATCACCGTCGCTACTATTCAAAGAAAAATGACAGGGAAAACTAGTAACCATACAAATGTATATATGTAACCTTGCAAAAGGTGCCTACCGGTACAAAATTGAGTAAATAGTTATTAGAATAGCTCAGTATAATATTCCTGGGATATTCACAATATTTGCTATATATCTAACACAATATTTCGCTAATGAAAAATTTGTATATCTACGCATTACGTTTAGCTCGCTAGCTAATCTCTTTAAAATCCTCGGTTGGTGTAACAGTTTAACTCGCTGGTTAATAAAATCCCCTCGGTAAGTAGTACTGATCAGGAGATTCTACCAAAATGGGGATCTTTCGGTTAATATTGAAAAATCTGAGACTCGCGCAAAAACCTCATTTAAAAAGTCAATTTCTGACGGTTATTTGAGAAAATTTCTTCAAACTTGGAGGTACTAGGAAATGACGCCTACCACTCAGTACTTTAGTGACAACTTTACTCGCCCCGGATAAGGTCGTCTAGCCCTATTCGAAAATTCATTCCCTATTCCTCGAAATTGCAATCTTTTCAAAAAATCGTGATTAAGATTTATACACATTCTGACTCATTGAAGAGTTCTCCGAAAGTCCCCACATTTTAGGGTAGTGAATGGAGTCTGGTGTCGTCGAATGATTTTTATGTGTAGTCGCACACAGTCTGGAGACGATGACCTATTCGTCCTGAGCGTACCATTAAGTTGGCTTCTAGAGTGAGTCACTCGTAGTTAGGAGAACCCCGTACTCATATATTATAGAGGTTGACGATTTTACCTAACTCCGACGGACTTTTTAAGTGGTCGTCTTCCTTCGTATTGTTCACTATCACGTGATTCGTTTTTCATGATTTTTTTCTTCTGTTTCCCCTCTAGTCCTACCAGAGCATCAAGCTACAGAAAGGTTCCTCAATGAATTGACTGTTCTGAGAGGAATTTTACTATTGTAAGTGTAGATCTAGTTAGTGTGCGTCTTTATATAGTACGTAGTTTCGGCTTTACAGAACCAAACCGGAAATGAGGTGAGCTGTTGAATCTTACTCTTTTTTTGGAAGAGCAACGCAAAAATCTGAGATTCAAAACATAACCAGAGTCAGGAGTATTACTTAAAAATTTTTCTTCCTACATCAGGTTTTTATAATCGAGTTTTATATTGAGTCTATCCTCCATAACCAGCTTGACTAGTGTTACAAGTATTAGTCCTAGTCATAAGAAAATTTTTAAACCCATTTTTGTCACGGGATGTCTCAACAAGTGGACTCCGGTCCTTCAATAGTTGATTTGTTCTATTCGGCAAAGAAACTATTGAGTCTCCAGCCAAGAATCGCAAATAGACAGTTACGAAAGGATAACTTCAAATGTCAGCAACAACAACATCCGCAGAATGATGGAATAAAACCTTCAAATCTACAGAACCAAGACAGACTTCAACAACACCAACTCCAGCTGCACGATCATCAAATATCGGCACTCATATCTCACGTATCGCATAGTCCACATAGTCCCAACAACAAAGTCTTGGACCTTCTCTCGCCATTATCCATCGACGACCTAAAAAGTAGTCCGCCTGCACTTCTGAAATCATCCACAACCTCAACCACAAATACCACAGCTCCCTCGCAACGCATGACGGTAGTTGCCTCCAAACAAACACTAAGCACGGAGCTTGCAGCAAAATCCATAAATACTCCATCCAGCATTCATGACGACTCCAGCCCCACACACTCCGACGATCCCAAATCGTTTAAGAGCTCAAGCTCTAGCACATCAAAAGACTTCCAATCCAATTTAACATCGGGCTTGAAAGCAAAACCTCCAATGCCCGCTCCTCCAGTCAAGCAGGGACCGCCATCCACAGCAACCTCTCCAGGTAAGCCTACTGAATGTTTCAACTGCCAAACGCTTAAAACACCCTTGTGGCGTAAAGATCCACTGGGAAACACTCTCTGTAATGCATGTGGTCTCTTTTTGAAGCTTCATGGTACAACTAGACCCTTGAGTCTCAAAAGCGATGTTATCAAGAAAAGGTCGTCTCGTCGTGCATCTGCAGCCACCAACCCAAAAGGAACCTCCTCAACGTCACTTTCCTCGCTTCCAAACTCATATACCCGCAATATTGCAGTCATGCCTGAATCCGCAAGAAGAACCTCATCATCGAATGGATCATATCCCAACACATCTAATTCATACCCCTACGCACCTTCGACGTCTTTACCGAACTCACAGTCAAATTCCAACCCGGGCATAGCTCCATCGTCATCCAGATTCAAAAATGTTTTGATTCTTCCAAAACCAACCGGAAATACCGTCAGTACTCCGAACAGCACAACTCCTTTATCAACAACGCCAAACACCCCAAACTCTTTTGGGATCAAATCAATACCCATTCCTTCTACTTATAACAATGGTAGTTCTATGAATAGCCCTGCTTCGCCTCTAACATCCAACAACAATCAACAATTCAAACGTAAGAAGTCGGAAGTCAATATTTCCGCCAACCAAGACTACTATGATATCAACAATCCCAGCTCATCTTTTGGTCAGCGTCTCTCTTCCTCAACTGCACTTTCAAACAGTCTTGGCAATGGTATCAATGGCGGGCTATCTATCGGTTTGAGCAATAGCAAACGGAACTCAACTAGTTTTCAGCCTACGTCACTCTACAGACGTACTTCTTTAACCAACTTGCCGGGAGCTTCACAGCGTAAAAACTCAAACTTCAGTAGTGGTACGCCTACAAACTCCTTTGCGTTCGCAAACAACAATTCAAACTATACACCTACAAATTCATTGACATCTTCCAACATCAACATTTTGAACCAACGGTTTACTAACATGAAAACTTCCTATTTTGACAATCCTCCGTTGTCTAGACATAATAGTATAACTACCATTAACCAGAATCTCATGAGCACTCCGGGTTCCCATACGTCATTGAGCGGCATGAATTCTCAACGCCATCCTTCGTACGTGAACATTCCTTCAGAATACTTCAGACCATCAAAAGCGAATGGAAATGAGAGTGATACCTCTTCGAGCGTGCCGGTAACGCCACTTAACGTCATTGACTTACTACCATCCAGTGGTAAAGGAACCGATCGTCATAATAGTAGTAGCAGCAATGAGAGCATGGATGCTCCTGCAGATGACCACATGGGAAGAACCCAAGATGACGATCAGTTGGTTGACATGATTCATACTACCAGAGATGTAGATATGGACATGGGAATAGATGTTCATAACAACGATTTCTTCGAGAACTACACTTCGATTCAGACCACCGAAGACTTTGTGATTCCATCCAAGATGTGCAATTCCATAGTAGGATCTCTTCACAAACCGGGCAAGTCGTCGTTGACCGACGGTCTCAAAAACCTGGCATCTTCTAAATCCAACAACAAAAATGACTCTACCGATTTGGACTGGTTGAAATTTGAACTATAGTTTTCTTTCAGCATCCAGAGCGTTTTAGCAATGGAGAAAACGTGATGAACATTGAAACATGAAAACCCACTTACATTATTATATATTTACATAGACATTTACGTGAATCAACGACTTTAAGATTAGTATGGTGATAAGTGCCATGGTGCTCGTAGAGGGAGGTACCATATAAGATGGACAAATACGAGGTACCATATTTACAGAATACATACTAGCGGAAACAAGTGGAAACTTTGTAATTGGCCATATAACCACACTCATATATTATAAATACAGTACTGATAAGGAATACAAAATAGACTCGCTAATTACTGCGAAACCGGAGTTGGTAACGCTAATTCCCTAAAAGGATGTTCCAGATTGATTTGAAATTGGTAACAACATTGACAAGGTCAATATCTACACACTGCTGGATGATAATGTATTCTTTCAAACTTCACGGTTCCTATCAATAACATTATTTCTTATTATGTGTCTCTAGCCTTATTTCGTCAAAATCATATGCATATTGAAAAGAATAGCACCCAACAAAAAGTCGTGCATTCTGACAGATAAGTCTGAAAAATTTATACGACGACCACGATGGCTTTTCGTATTGCGAAAAAAATATATAAAGGGGGAGATCCTGTTTGAAAAATTTGTTTGTGGTGTACTACTTTACTTCTCTTATAAAGAATAAATTACTTAACAATGTCAGCACCAGCTTCCAACTACAAAGTCGCCGATGTGTCCTTAGCCGCATTCGGTAGAAAGGATATTGAATTATCTGAAAATGAAATGCCAGGTTTAATGTACATCAGAAAAAAGTACGGTCCATCTCAACCATTGAAGGGTGCCAGAATCGCTGGTTGTTTACACATGACCATTCAAACCGCTGTTTTGATTGAAACCTTGGTTGACCTTGGTGCTGAAGTTACCTGGTCTTCTTGTAACATTTTCTCCACTCAAGACCACGCCGCCGCCGCCATTGCCGCTGCTGGTGTCCCAGTCTTTGCTTGGAAGGGTGAAACCGAAGAAGAATACCAATGGTGTATTGACCAACAATTGTTCGCTTTCAAGGACAACAAGAAGTTGAACTTGATCTTGGATGATGGTGGAGATTTGACTTCTCTTGTCCACGAAAAGTACCCAGAAATGTTGGAAGGATGTTACGGTCTTTCTGAAGAAACTACCACTGGTGTCCACCACTTGTTCAAGGCCTTGAAGGAAGGTAAGTTGAAGGTTCCAGCCATCAATGTTAACGATTCCGTTACCAAGTCCAAGTTCGACAACTTGTACGGTTGTCGTGAATCTCTTGTTGATGGTATCAAGAGAGCCACCGATGTCATGATCGCTGGTAAGGTTGCTGTCGTTGCCGGTTTCGGTGATGTCGGTAAGGGTTGTGCCATGGCCTTGCAAGGTATGGGTGCCAGAGTCATTATCTCTGAAATCGATCCTATCAACGCTTTACAAGCTGCCGTTTCCGGTTTCCAAGTTGCTCCATTAGATGAAGTTGCTTCCATTGGTCAAATTTTCGTTACCACCACTGGTTGTCGTGACATCATCACTGGTGTTCACTTTGAACAAATGCCAGAAGATGCCATTGTCTGTAACATTGGTCACTTTGACATTGAAATCGATGTTGCCTGGATCAAGGCCAACGCCCAAAGCGTTGTCAACATCAAGCCTCAAGTCGACAGATACTTGATGAAGTCTGGCCGTCACGTTATCCTTTTGGCTGACGGTAGATTGGTCAACTTGGGTTGTGCCACTGGTCACTCCTCTTTTGTCATGTCTTGTTCTTTCTCCAACCAAGTCTTGGCTCAAATCGCTTTGTTCAAGGCTGACGATGTTGAATTCAGAACTCAATTCCCAGAATTCGGTAAGGCCGGTAAGTTCGAAGTCGGTGTCCACTTATTACCAAAGATCTTGGACGAAACTGTTGCCAGATGTCACTTGGACCACTTGGGTGCCAAGTTGACCACCTTGACTCCAGTTCAAGCCGAATACTTAGGTATTCCAGAAGAAGGTCCATACAAGGCCGACATTTACAGATATTAGGTTTGCGTCGACTCGATTGTGCACTTGCACTATTAGTCCAGCCCCTCATCTGTGTATCGCTTTTGTTTTCTTTCTTCATTACTGAATGTCTTCATTTTTTATTCACTTGTTTTACACCATCTGCATCAACTGCATTTAATGACTTAACGGACCACACTTTGGTGTTCTTTACGGCTTTTTTTTCAACTTACTTTATACTGGGTCTCTATAACTTCCAGTGGAATGATATAGAGAAAGAGAGATTTAAAACAAAGGTAGATTTATATAATAAACTAATAAAGGTTATCCTCAACGGATCAAAAAATTGCACTCACTGTAGAGATAGATCTTACTGAAAGTGAATATTGAGCGAAGCGAAGTAATCAAGGTTACACAAATTCTACACTAAAACTCACCAATGATCAATATAAGTCAATCAAATCACAGAATGGGAACTCTTTAGTGAAATGTTGTGGAAATAACATGGAAATTCCATAGTGGAAATATTGTTGCAATTATCGATTGGACCCCTTTCTTCAGGAATGTGCTTTTCCTGGATATACGTATGGCAAGAATGACTGCGAAATTAACCTGCGAAGGAACCTAACTGGCGACTTAGAGAAGTTACAACAAACGAGAATGGGTTCCTAAATAGATTATGTAAAGTCCGCATACGACTACATCACTATTTCAAGCATGAGTTCTAAAGGGTGGACCATGCTCGTGAGGATTTGTGGGCTATCCCTAACATGATCACTCTCACTCTCGGTCTTGCGGTATATTTATCCGTGCCAGTCCCCTAGGGTATATACTGTAACTACGTGGTGCGCTTAAAGTGCGTTTAAAGTCGGTACGATATGTCTGTTTATCTCACACCGATCGTGATCATTACCTATTAGGGTGGTAGTAGTAAGCGAACTCGTTCAGTTTGGGCCCTGGGTGGTGGTTCTAGTACTGATCATTTGTGATACCCGCCAGTTTGATCCAGATTCAGCACCGAGAAAAGGTCAGTTATCGGCCGTGGAAGTTTGTGGTGTAAGTTGGGAGCGCCATCATTTCCTTCAGAGAGTTTGCTTTGATCCTCGCCGTGGTTTCGTTGTCTATGGTGGTTTTGAAAGTGATTCCGGTGGGCAAGACTATTTCGTCTACATGGGCGGAGAATAAGCGTAACGACTTTATATCTGGAGAAATCTAGTGTATAATTCCTCTCTCAAGGGCACATCTGGATCTAGTATCAAGGGAAGATTCAGGTTATCCTGGAGATCTCGTCCAGAATAAGGTATAGTGGCCCGAGACGGAGAAATAAAGCCACCATCGATAACGATGAATTGAAACCGATAGGGACAACTTCTCGGTGAGGATCACGTTCTACTTCATGAAACTAAAACTCATGCCAAAGACATAGCATTAAAATAAAATAAAATGTAATAACTTTTACTGTACTAGCTGTAGAGCTAACTATAGATCTAACTGTAAACTAGCAATTTTTCGGGTAGAATTTCCTACTTTTATGTAGAGTCTTTTGGACTCCTTTTCTGCAGCTCCTGAGCCTTAAAAGATCAACTTGAAAGTAGTGTCACAAGTACCATCGTCAAGTTTGACAGGGATTTGTTGATACTTTCCGTGACCATGTTGTCCGCTGTAGTTGTAACACCACTTAGACTTTCCTCCGTAACTGATTTCTCCAGAAGATTTGTCGTAGGAGAATTGGTACTTGGAAGCTTGGTAGAAAGAACCACATGCCAATTGGTTGCTGCTATCAAATCCACAGAAACCTTTAGAGGATTTGAGGTTGTAGCCACCGAACTGTGACTTTTGCAAATTAAACCTGGCACAAGTACCATATTGGTACCATTGGCCGTTACTGATAAGACATCCGGGATGGTCGCTCAACTTGACGTAGCCATTGTTAGGGGTGGAAGGCGGAGCAGGTCTTGGAGAGTTTCCACCATCGTTACCGGGTCTCCATCCCTTTGGATAGAAGTGAATCCCATCGGCAGGACAACTGGAGCCCATCATACTATCAATTTGCTTAAAGTTCTCGCTTCTGACTGAACCTTGAATGTTGTGAAAGTACCAGATTTCTTGAAGAGCATTGAATCTGTTACATTTAAAGTAAACGGTATTGTCACCGAAGTTTTGGTTAAGGGCAGCAGCGATTTGGGCCTTGGTGTAAGTGACGTTGCTAGATGGAACGATTCCAGCGTCAGTAAGAAACTTGTAGGTTGGTAATTTTTCGTAAAGATCCACGGCAATTCTATAGAAATCATATATGTTTTGATCTTGCTTATAACTGGCGTAACAGTTTGGATTCATGGTGTGGACACAAGTTCCATGTTTGTTGAACTCATGGATCCACAAGCTAGCGTCGTCACCGTTGAAGTTCTTCCAAGACTTGGTCATTTTATCATAGAGGGCCAGGTCGTTGAACTGGCCCACAACAATGTCGTGGACGGACTTTCCGGCGATGTTGAGCGAATTATCACAGAACTGTTCGTATGAACCATCACAGTTGTCCGGCCAGAGACCATGCAAGGTGAACTCATCATCGGCCCCAACAGCAGGGTAGTAGTCCCAGAACTGAGTAGCAAGAAGAATCCCACCAGGGGATTCATAACAACAGGAGTTCTTAACAGGACCTGAGATGGAACAACTGAGAGGCGTGTCGATAGGACAGGACTCGCCATCAGCTAGACTATTCACATCAAGAGAAAAGGGGTTCTGTATAGCAAGCGCCAACGAGGGCGTAGCCATAAGTAATGTAGATATCTTCATAACAGTGGCAAAAGAAAGTAGTGGTGGAAATAGTTGTCCAGTAAAGGGAGAGCGATCCTTTTTATATTTCGATAAGAGTGCACGCAGTCGTAAGTCCGATTCCCAATTAGGAAATCCCGAAGATAAACGGCCCAGCCTGACTGGCCCTGTTCCAGGACTACTTATGGATCTACAAACCTATTGAGAATAAATGTGTACTACGTATATACTGGATGTGGACTAGAATTAGACTAGCCATGAATAGTATTTGTATAATTATGGTATAAAAATGAACTTTTCCTTTCCTTAGTTATCGGTGAGGATTGTGATGGCATTCAAAACTCTAACCTTTAGTGGTTACTCCTATTACAACTTGAAGATAGATTAGCCCTTCAATATTCTCTTCGGCCGAGGAATAGAATATTCTTCGAACGTGTTACTTGTGATTATGTACATTGATCAACAACTACACGCTTTTATCTGAATCAGGAATGTCGAAGGCTCCGTGTGTATGGTGCCTTACGATAACACCTGAAAATGAATATTGAAACAACAATTTTGCAACAATAGTTTAGCAACCAATATTATTTTATTTTATCATAAAGCCGCCGAAGTAACTCTGAATTCAGATTTTCGTTCTATAATTTATTCTATAATTTATTATAGTTTTGAAAAGATATGTGGGTTTAATTCCATATTTAACTTTAAGATATACAGCTATGATAACTCCTTCATTATCTTTAGTCGCTTATTTAGTTCATCTGGTTATTATTCTAAAGATATTATTATTGGTTTATTATAGTTTCTTAGCTAACTATATATTTATTTACTCGTGTAAACGTAATTTTGTTACATCTTAAATAATTCAAAATTTATTTTTGTTTAACTGAATTATTTCTAAATCAGACAACCTTTCATCTCTAGTTAAATTAGACTCAAGGAAACCTGCTTCTTTGACTGGTATTTATTCTTCAAGAGTTTTTACTAAACCTAAAATATTCTAATACAAAATAATATTATTGATTCTAATCGTTCTATAGTTGTTATATTTATTCATCAAGATTATAAATTGACTATAGATATGATTTACTAATAATATGCTTAAACTAAATTAATAATCCACATTTTATAGATTAATTAATTATTTCTCTATACACAGCACATGCTCAATATTTGGAAGTACCAAACATTTCTAACTTGGTAATATAGGGTACTAATCATTGAAGTGATGACCAGTTGTAGCGACAGGTGATTAATATCTCTAAAACACTCAATTGACTTGCTGGGATGAGTAGATCTTAATCGCTTTGAGTCCTTCTAACTATCATCTTTGAATTCTTTGAGATTTCAAGGGCTTCTACGAAAGTTCGGTGAATATCTTTTTACGATATCGTCTTTGCACGTCCATGTCATAAAATACGGTGACCTACAGATACGGAGATAATATTGTTGCGATTCTGTTGTGGTTGATGTGCTATTCCTACTCGCGATTCTGTTGTGATTGCTGTGCTATTCCTACTTTCTACTATATTCTAATGGAGATCGCGAAATTCCACTTAAATTAAAGAATTATACTCATAAATATTATTGCAATGATCACGCTAATCATTGATTATTAATTAAATAAAACACTATAATCTTGGTTCTACTTGGGTAGTTTCATCAACGGTGGTGACAGGAACTTCTGTGTAGTGACCTTCCGCCGATGGAACTTCTGCCGATGGAACTCCTGCGGATGGGACTTCTGCCGTTGGAACCTCAGGGCCCTTTGGCTCTTCGTCAGTCGAAACTACGTTTGCTTCTGGGTCAACCACTCCACCTGTGCTTGAAGGTTGAGGAATTCTGTTTGAGAAGATGGCGCCTATAGCTAAGTCGTTCTTGACGGTTCTGGCAAAGTCCGAGAACGACGTACTTCTGGAATGTGGAATTACCACAAACATTATGTATAACACCAAAGAAGCGATAAAAAGAAACCAATTGAACAAAGCAAATGGAATGATAGCCTTACCGATCTTACAAAAGTTGAAAGTAACGGTGGTTCTGAAGCCACTGATAGAAGTGACACACGATCCGAAATCGTGAGCAGCAATGGCAAAAACAGTCAACCAAAAGATGACCATTATACTCTCCCAGACAAGGAAGAAGAGAAGCGGTACTTTTGTCACTAATGGGACGACGAATACCATCACCAAGTAAATGAAAGTAAGTACGGAGGCAGCAATGATGAAATTGATGTCAGAAAATGAGCCATCCAAGTCACTAAGCACCCCGGCAGCGAGCCCAAGGCAAAGGATTGTGAACACGAATTGACAAAATCTTATTGTCAAAGTAGTAACAGTTTTGGATGAGGAAAGGGAAAATTTGGCCATTGCGATTTGTATATATGTGGATCTCTCATAGATTACGGGGTGATCCGTGTGTTTTTATACCAAAAAGAATCACATAGTATAAAAAAACTTGACCATCCCTAAGTTAGGAGCCCTGGAAAGCAAAACCTGTACACATTTGAACGAAGAGTGTATGCTCAGCCGTGCAAACAGGCACACTGAATTTACGTGAGCTGGACAACTGTGATGGTTCCTGTTATTTATAAAGTTGTTCAATTGAGTGACCGGTTCTTTTTTCTGTCTATCAATCTGGTCTATCGATAAACTATTTCGTAATTGGTCGTGATCACTACTGGTTATTTCTTGGATTTACGAAGTTTTGAAAACAATAACAATATTCACGCCGCGCCATGGGTTATCTTGGGATGGGACACGACTTTTTAGTGTCTTCCATTTCCCCGTCTTCGATGTACCCCAGCCCTTCGCTCTGGTCATGAAATTAATTTAATCCTTTCCGCCTTGCTGTCATTTTCCACGCTTGTAACCATAATTCTTAACTAACATTCCCTTGCTGGAGTCAGTGAATTATCCACTCGTAAATTAGTAGTCCCGTCTCTTACATCTAAGATCCTTGCCAAGCTCGAATTATTCGTGACTGTGCAGTGTCAGGTGCATGCGCGACGCATCTTTACAACAATGCAATTAATATTTTTAGTACGTTTCAACGTGCAATTCTATGATCCCTGGAGCATATGCTAACCACAGGGTCCAGGCCACAAACGTGAGTCGATCACGCAAATCGAGTTGAAATAGAATTGGAAGTGCCATCCCTACAGGCCCAAGTCTCCGTGAGCTCCAGTGATCAGATTCAAGACCGATTTGACCACTAAATGCGAGACCGGACTCGGTCACTAAAATGTGGAACCCGGTCAACGGCAGGAGAGGCTCAAGGAGACGACTAGATACGGCTAGAGAAGACTAGAGAAGACTAGGCTCTGAACTATAAAGGGAGTGGGTGCCCCTACTTCAGAGATGGTGGATCGCCAGACAACTCAGATGTTTCCATGCTTTAATTAGTTTCGAACACCTTATAAATACAAACACCGATCCCTTTACTGATCGCTTACATCATTATTCCTACGAATGGTAATTATTCTATTAGCCTCGGATTTCCTGTCACTCTAAAACACAGCGCGTACGTTTCATATGATATCCAGAGGATATCCCAGAGGATATGCTAACCAAAGGGGCCGAAGTCCAAGGTGCCACTCGATCACATGAAAGAAGAATTTGATCAGGTCTCCTTGAGACTGAACTTTAAATGGAGTCTGAGATCCACGTACTCTCCAGACAATAAACACGCTTGCACTCTTTTTCTAAACCGGATAATTGAAGAACCTATCACTTCTTTGATCGCCGACACGCTACTTATAACCAGTCTGTCCCTCTATTACACTTCCATCATTGAACCCTTTGGTTCCTGTAACATTAAGTAACCGCTGCCTTCTAGACATCCAATGACTACTTTCTCTCATCCACTCGAGTAAAGATTCAGTATGGATTCACGAAACCCCACTCCCCACTCCCCACTCCCCACTCCCCACTCTCCCATTATCCCATCCCTGGGATAGACACGATTGCCGAAGAAACAACCCCCGTGTCGCTGAACCCTCATCGAGCGCCTCCACACCTTGAAAGCCCCGAAGATAACACATCTATAAACTGTCTCATCGAGTCAGGAATTTTCATGGACCTTCTTTCCGTTGATTTTGCTCATCTTTCAACTATGACGAGACAGACATCGCTCCAATACCGATACAATTCGCTACGCAGCGGACCTCCTTAGTGGTCCTAAACCCCTCACACCCTATAAGTTTGGGTGTCAATTTTGCAGCACGTTTCAAAATGAATCAATTTTGCAGCATACCAGCGGATAGCGAAACTCCACCGCCAACAACTCTTGTCAAACTCTCCTAGACCAAGACCATACTACGAGACCTACGAACCGAACAAGCGCAACGCTCTCCTCCTTGAGCGTACCGCTGACGTGTCCCGTATTAGCGCAGTGCCGTTCCCTCACCTTGATGAAAAGTCTTTCTACGATGTTGTCACGGACAACTTCCTCACAGGTTTTTCCCCATCGAGCTATATCAATCATTCAAACGACGTGCCCTTGGCGCCCTATAGATCCCCGTACTGCCTTTCGTACGACGAAAATGCCGAACTTTATATTAAGATCACAATACTTCTCGAAGTTGGGTTCATCCGCCTACTGTTTTCAGTAAACTCGACTTACATTCAGACTTTCACCAAGTCCTCGACCAGCTTTCGTCACTAAGCTAAGCCAATTTTCCTGACATGCAATGCCGTTTGGCCCTACGAATGCTCCTGTGACGTTTCAGAAACTTATGAAAATTGACATTCGTACATACCTCGACAAATTTTACCTTGTTTACCTCCACGACGTACTAATCTACGTGAGAAACAGAGCATCGCCGTCACCTCACACTAGTTATCACGCTCCTCCGAAAGAACCTGCTTAGTGCAATCCGATAAGAGTGCGCTTTTTTGCCCTCCCACAATCTCGCTCTTAGGAAAGAACATTACCCGTAATGGCATACTCCCTGGCCCTGTATCACCATTGATAGGTTTAGTGAGTGGTTACAGTTGCTACAAAACTTTCAAGAAATGGTTTTGTGGTCTAGTTGGTTATGGCATCTGCTTAACACGCAGAACGTCCCCAGTTCGATCCTGGGCAAAATCATTTTTTTGGAAAAATTCTGATGGAGTATTTCAATGCTGTAAACACGTAGATGCATATATGTATATGTATTTGCTATTACATTGTTTAAATCCCCAATTTATAAGATACTTAAACAAGAAAATACGATAAGCGAGGTAATGGTCTCCGGCATTGGCGACCACGCAACTTTACCATATTTTTTGATATTTTCTTATTTTCTGAACGTTTCATCCATGCACGAATATCAATAAACCCGAATGAGCTTCTGAGCAAAATACTTCACATTCTTACAACTCCGGAGCTTATAACTTATTAGTAGTTGAGGGTCTACATATGTTCGACTGCGCATATTTTGGCTATTTATTTCTAGCTACTCAATTCTATGCCTTCATGAGTCTGATCACTCCTAACGTGTTTTTCACATTTTCTAAGTTTTTTTGCACCCAAATTGAAAATTCCGTAGTATATTAATTAACAATATTAGTTATAACCAGGTGTTCTTACTTTAGCCAAAACCAGAAATGTCTGTATAATTTATTTTTAACGTTCAGTTGAACCAAACGTTCTTGAATGACGCTGAAATTGTGTTGGCTTGTGCCGTTCACTCTACAAATACATCAGTAGGTATTAATAAATTATGCCACTTAAATATTGAACTAACGCACAACATAACAGAATGACCACCCAATCCTTCTTTCCAAGGCGGGATTGGGTCTGACTATGTATAATTCTATTAGAGCTTAGATATTTCCGTATATGGTAAAAACCAGGAACAGATACAACTAAAGTATTTGGAGGTCTCGCTAATTATGGTAGAGCATACGACCTACCTAATTTAAATTGTAAAGTGTGGGTTGTTCTTCTAAAGGTCCATCTAATAATGTGCCTAGTGGACCTATAACTCAAACTCCTGGATTTTATCTACAAGCGACCTAGATTTAAGGAAAATAGATATTAGTGTTTCTAACCCAACATCTAAGTGTTTTCCTAGTACATTTAAGTATCATGGACGAAAAAATCAGATTGGCTATTTAGAGGATTGGTATAAACAAATAGGATTAGGTGGAAGCATCATGTGGTCTCAAAACTATTATTCTAAGAATGAAGAGATTATGGTAATTTTGACTGTGTAATTAATGACTATAAAGAAAACATGATGCTTCGTGTACTTAGCCTTCCTTGGCTACACGAAATACAAGAAACAAAATAATAATTGATATAATTAAAAAATAATAAATTTGATTCGTTCTAAGAGCGCTAAAATTTTGCGACTTCATAAATTGAAAAGTTTATAAACCCGAGCATGGATGGAATCTGGAATATTTTGAATTGTTAATTCTAGACAAGGTTTTTGATAATGATGATATACGTTTATTTGCTTTCGCAGATATTCCTCCAGGCAGCAGCTGCGTTCGAACTGATAAGTTTCGACTTAAATATAGTGGAAGATGCGAGAAATGTCAAGAGAGATGAAGTATCCCGCGGATTTAAATCTGTCTACAGGGGTGATATCATGAAGCGCGATGTTGTGGATGTCAACCTTTGGAGTAAACCTTTCATATATGCGATTAGCTTAGGCATTGGTTCTAATAATGAGGTTGTGAATGTGATTGCTGATTTTTCATCATCTGATTTAATTGTTCTTTCCAGCGACATTTCGGGAAACCAGTTCAAAGAAACCTTTAACTACTCACAATCAACCACATTCAAGCGAAATGAAACCTTTTACTCGCAACCAAAGAATTTCTTCCGCTATAACGGTACTGGGTTTTGGGGCCAAGATGATGTCACGATCGGCAATGGTACCGTCAAGGGACTTGATTTTGCGATCCAAAACGTCAGCACATCATCTTTCGGAACATTGGGCTTAGGACTCCCTGAATGGGAATCCACTTATGAAAATGCTTCTGTTCCCTACCTTTACGAGAACATGCCTATGAAAATGAAGAGCCAGGGAATTATCAGCAAAGTCGCATATTCAATGTATCACAGACCATCGGCATATTTCAATGCCAACAACGGAACATTACTATTTGGTGCTGTGGACCACGCAAAATACTCGGGAAACTTGACTACTCTTCCCATGATCAAATACAACTCAACAGGAGCCACGATTGCTTCCAACATAAGCACCGATAACTTTATCCGAGAACGTCAAATTCAAGTACTTTTACATGGAATAAAGTTCAGTGTCAACACAGAAAAGGAAGGCACGACAATAACCATCACCAACAATACTTACTACGCAGGCATTAACCCTTTTTATCAAAATAGTTACTTTCCCAAACCCATAGTGGAAGCGATGGCTGCAGCTCTTGGGGGACAATTCCTGATAAAGTCCAACAGGTGGATTGTTCCTTGTGTGGATGATAAAAATGTCGTTTTTCTTTTAGACTTTGGTGGCATCACCCTCCGTGTCCCTTTGTCGAGTCTTCTTGTTTATGCTGGTTCTAGTTGCGGGCTTGATGTCTTCCATCTCCCTGGCCAAGAGGATTTTATTCAGCTCGGTCAAAACATATTAAAAAGTGCATACTTGGTGTTTGACATCGAGGACCGTGAGGTTTCGATTGCCCAAGTCAAGCTCAGCAAAAAGATCGATATTCAAGAAATTGTTTCACTGGTTCCGGGTGCAATCAAGGGAAGTACTCAAACTACTATCGGTAGCATTACCTCAGAAACAAAAGATCCACATATGTTTATGTACAAAACCATGTCACAAAGTGATATACCTTCGCCCTTTAAATCAAGTGAGTCCAAAGCCGTCTCCTTAACCTGGATGATGGTATTGTTAGGAGTTGCTTCCATAGTCACGATCATATAGATTTAAATATTCACTAATCTCAACTTCTATCGCTTATTGAATAACCACAAATACTGAGCGTACCAAGGT
>Ga0065704_10000389_pt1 | contig 54266 bp, 41 predicted proteins | sample SwiRhicommuniRL2_FD_59091 | JGI IMG/M metagenome (GOLD analysis project Ga0065704, IMG submission 59091) | Switchgrass rhizosphere bacterial communities from Rose Lake, Michigan, USA - RL2 v2 (version 2) | ecosystem: Host-associated > Plants > Roots > Rhizosphere > Soil | place: East Lansing, MI | reverse complement strand
CAGCCAGCCGACTGCCGCGCGGCCGCCCCGAATCGCGGCACATGTATCCCCTGCTGCCGTGCAAGGATGGCTTCGTGCGCATCTGCGTGCTCGCCCCGCGCCAGTGGCAGAACATGTTCCGCTGGATGGGCGAGCCGGAAAAATACGCCAGCCCGGAATACTGCAAGCTTCAGGTCCGCTTCGCCTGCCCGACACTGATGCCCGACATTGCCGCCCTGTTCCGAGACAAGACCCGCGCGGAGCTTGAGGCGGAAGGCGAGACCCACGGCGTCCCGATCGCACCGGTATTGACGGTGACCGAGGCCATGGCTTCCCCGCAGTTGGCCGCGCGCGGCGCGCTCACGCAGATCACGTTGGCAGACGGCCGCACGGCAACCGCGCCCAATGGCCTGCTGGAGATGGACGGCAGGCGGACTGCGGCGGCAGGAGCCGCGCAAGAAGAACGCAGCGATGCCGGCTGGATCGGCGGCGTCCGCTTTGCACCCGCGCCCGCAGCCACGCCGCCGGCGCGCCCGCTCTCGGGCATCACCGTGCTGGATTTCGGGGTGATTGTCGCCGGTGCAGAGCAATCCCGGCTGCTGGCAGACCAGGGTGCACTGACGCTCAAGCTGGAAAACAAGGCATTTCCCGATGGCGCCCGGCAGTCTCTGGGCACGGAAGGGCCCATCTCGATCAACTTTGCCATGGGCCATCGCAACAAGAAAAGCGTGGGCATTAACTTGCGCGATCCGCGTGGCAAGGCGATGTTCCTCGATCTCGTCCGCCGGTCGGATATCGTCCTGTCCAATTTCAAGCCGGGCACGCTGGGTTCGCTCGGGATCGACTACGGCGCCCTCTCGCAGGCCAATCCAGCCATCGTCATGGGTGACAGTTCGGCCTATGGCCCCACGGGCCCGTGGTCTGGCCGGGCGGGATATGGACCGTTGGTGCGGGCCAGCTCGGGTCTTACCGCGCAATGGGTCTACCCCGATGCGCCATCGGAATTCAGCGACGGGATGACGATCTATCCCGATCACGTATCGGGCCGGCTGCTTGCCATCGGCGCGCTTGCCCTGCTGGTCCGGCGCATGCGCACCGGGTGGGGCGGCACGACCAGCCTGGCGCAGGCAGAAGTCATCAGCGCGCATCTGGGCGCGCACATTGCCGCCCACTCGCTTGGCGAGACGCGTCCGCTGCGTCCCGACGCGCCCTGGAACATATTCCCCTGCGCGGGCGACGACGAGTGGGTGGTCGTCACCGTTCGCAACGATGCAGACTGGCGCGCCTTGGCCAGCGTGATCGGGCGCGAAGACCTGCTGGCCCAAGCCAGTCTTGCCACCGCAGCGGGCCGACGCGCGGCGCAAGGAGAACTGGATGCAGCGGCTGCCGCCTGGACGGCCACCCGTACGCCGCGCGAAGCGATGGAATTGCTCCAGGCCGCCGGGGTCCCTGGCGCGAAAATGCTGCGCGTGTCCGAATTGCCCGAGTTCGGCTTCTATGCTGAGCGCGGGATTCTCAAGCGCGCCGGCCACCCGCACATCGCGCATGAATTCTTCATGGAAAATGCGATGGCCATCTCCGAGCGCCTGCCCGAGCCGGATTTTGCGCCGGCACCGCTTCTGGGAGAGCACACCCTGTGGGCTGCGTCAGAGCTGCTGGGCCTCGACGAGCAAACCATCGCAAGCCTCGTCGAAAGCGGTGTGCTCGAGGCGCCAGAATGCTGATACGGCTGCACGCTGATACGGCTGCACGCTCAAGCTTGATGCAGCATCGCGTTCCCTGCCTGCGATGGATCAGGTCATCACGCCTGTTTCGTCTTCGGCCACGATCCGCAGCTTTTCCCGCGACGGCGGGGTGATGGTGTGTTGCAGCAGCACGGCTTCGCCCGATTGGGAGCGCACGATGCGCGTCAGGTCCAGCAGCGGGCTGCCCACTTCAACCTCCAGCAGGCCGGCATCGTGCGCATCGGCCAGGATCGCGCCGATGACATTTTCCGAAAGCTGAAGGGCGATGCCCAGCTCGCGCAGCAGTTCGGCAAGCAGCTTGCGCTCAAGCATGGCAGGCGTGATCTGCCGGCCAATATGTTCGGGCAGGTAATGGTGCGTCAGGCGGATGGGAACGCCATTCACGCGCCGGATGCGCTGGATTTGCAGCACCAGCGCGCCTTCTTGCACTTCCAGTTGCGAAGCCACGAGTGGCGATGCCGCGACGAATTCCTTGCTCAGCAGGATAAAGTCATCGGCATTGCTGATCGTGCCGATCAGGCCCACCACGGTGGCCTGGATCTCTGGCGCGTCGGTCGAGCCGAATACCCGCGTACCGATGCCGGGGCGGCGATCGATCATGCCCTTGGCTTCCAGCGTCTGCATGGCGCGGCGCACCGTCGCACGCGAGACATTATAGGTTTCGGCCAGCACATCTTCGCTCGGCAGCAGGCTTCCCGCGCCATAGCGGCCCGATGCGATGCCGGAATGCAGGATGGAAAAGAGCTGATGATGCAGGGATGCCCCCGCCTTGCGGGTCAAGCCGACCAACGGGGACACTTTCTGTCGATAAGGAAGAGACGTGCGGCCATAGCGACCCCGCGTTTTAGCGAGTGCCCCCGCGAACGCCAGACTTTTCGGCGGATGCACGCCGGTTGGCGCAGGCGCGCACCCGCCACGCGTTCAGCGCAGTGCTTCGGCTTCTTCCACCAGGGGCCGGCTTTCCCGCGTGCCGCGCATGCGGCTTGCCGGGTCTGCGGGATCGCCATTGATGATCACGTAATCGTCGCCCACTTCGACCAGCGTGCCGACAAAGGGAAAATCGCCCAGACTGCCGCTGACGCGATAGCTGACCGTATCGCCGACCTTGAAAGTGGAAGGTTCGAAATTGAACTCGAACGGGCAGCTTCCGTCACCCATGCCCATCATGTTCCGTCTCCATGTTTGCCTGTCTTGCCGCGTAGAATAGACAGCACTACCTCAATTTGGAAGGCCATCAGGGGGCGTGGACAAATTCCAGCCACACGCCGGTCAGAATGGCGATCGGCGGTGCCGGCGCAGCGATATCCAGGGTTGGTCATCGCAGCATAGCCTGCTATTTGCGATATCTCAATACACAGGCATGCCTTGCGGCCATGCCGCCACAAGGGAGTTGCGACGTGCACTACCGGACGCTTGCACAGGGCCTGGAAGTATCGGGAATCGGAATCGGCTGCATGCCGATGAAGGCAGGCATGGCGTCTTACGGACCGGCCGACGATGCCGAATCGATTGCGACCATCCACGCCGCGATCGACCTGGGCGTCACGTTCTTCGACACTGCGGAAATCTATGGCCCGCTTGAGAACGAGGAACTGCTGGGCCGCGCCATCCGGGGCAAGCGCGAGGGTCTCGTCCTTGCCACCAAGTGGGGCTTCCGCTTCGAAGATGGCAATCGCAGCGCAGGCGTCGACGGTTCGCCCGCCAATGTGAAGCGCGCGATCGAAGGTTCGCTCCGGCGCCTCGGGACCGACCGCATCGACCTCTATTACCAGCACCGCATGGACCCGGCCGTCCCCATCGAGGAAACGATGGGTGCGCTTTCCGATCTGGTGCGCGAAGGCAAGGTGCTGCATGTCGGGCTTTCCGAAGCGAGCGCCGCCACGATCCGCCGCGCCCATGCCGTCCACCCCGTTGCGGCGATCCAGACGGAGTATTCGCTGTGGGAGCGCGGCGTCGAGGAAGAGATCCTGCCGCTGACCGCCGAACTGGGCATCGGCTTTGTGCCCTATTCGCCGCTCGGTCGGGGCTTCCTCGCTGGCAACGCCATCCCCCGCTCGGCCATGACGCCCAGCGACTGGCGGTTGCACGATCCGCGCTATGAACCCGGCAATTTCGAGGCGAACCAGGCGATCGTGGACGTGATCCGCACGGTGGCCGACGCCAAGGGCGTGTCGCTGGCGCAAGTGGCGCTGGCCTGGCTCCTGGCCAAGCGGCCCGACATCGTGCCTATTCCGGGCACCAAGCGCCGCGTGACGATGGCAGACAGCACGGCCGCAGTCGATGTCACCCTGTCCGCCGGGGAAATGGCGCGGCTCGATGCCATCGGCCGGCCGGCCGGACTGCGCTATCCCGAACAGATGCTGGCAGCAGTCAACGTCTGACGGCGCGCCACAACCGCCTGGGATGTCTGCCCTCTAACTGAACGCCGTCGAAAGCGGGGTCGAACGTTCCCGCTCCTGCGCGCGCCGGAACCCGTCGCGGGCCATCAGGCGGTCGAGGTAAGTGTCGAGCTCGGGACCCAGCCGGTCGCCAAGACCAATCAGCCGCGCCATGAACAGGGGGTATGCTACAGCGATGTCGGCAATGGTGAAACGCTCGGCGCAGACATAGGGCCGGTCCGCCACACGCTCCCGCAGCTTGACCAGACGCTCGACGAACCAATCGACATAGAGGTCCCCGGCCTCGCCCAGCCCGCGGTCGGTTTCCCACAGCCGGTAGCGGACGTAGACGGTCTGCGGAAAAGTCAGCGTGGCATCGGCATGGTGTAGAAAATCGATGAACCTGGGATAGTCCACCTCGTCTGGCGATACTGCGAGCGGCGTCGGGCCGTACCTGGTGGCAAGGTAGTGGGCAATTCCAACGGATTCAGTCATCACGATCCCGTTGTCGACAAGAGCGGGCACCGTCCCAAGCGGATTGAGCCCCAGGAATTTCGGGGCCTTGTCGCGTGGCATGGCGGGCAGCATCACGAGATCGCAATCGAGCCCCATTTCCTCGATCGTCCACAATGCCCGCAAGCCGCGCGCGCCCTCCACTTGGTACAGCGTGCGTTTCGGGGGCAGCGGAACAGGCTCGACCGGTACGTTTTCCGTCATCTCGAATCCCATTTCGTTATCTGTATTGCATCGATCCGGGCTTAGCCCCATCGCGCCCCGGCGGCAATCGCTGCCACACAGGCCGCCACACTCCCGTCAGGCAAAGGCAAGCACGCTGGTCAGAATATTGCGGACCAGTTCCGTCTGCCCCCTGGCGCCGGTCTTGGCATAGATCTTCTTGGAATAGTGGCGGGCCGTTTCAAGAGTCAGGCCCAGTTCCTGCGCCGCCTCGGCGATGGAAAGGCCTTGCGCGATCGCCCAGGCCAGCCGCGCCTCGCTCGGCAGCAGGCCGAACAGGTCCACCAACTGTTCGCAGCGGTCCGCTTGCGAGCGGCGATCGCCGCTGAGATAGGCAATCGCCACCGGCGTTGCAGAAGACGTAACGCTGTGCTGCATTGCCGGGGTGACCAGCATATCCGTCCAGGGGTCGCGGCTGAGGTTGAATGCCCGCGGCCGTGTTTCCGATTTGTCGGCAAAGCGGCGAACGAGTGCGGTCAGATCCCGGTCGACCGAAGGCTCGACAGGCGTCAGCCGGTCGTAGCGCCCCCGCCGCAAGACCGAGGAGCGCTGCAGCATCTGCTCCAGATGGGGCGCGCAATCGGTGATCCGGCAGCGCGCGTCGAGCGTCAGCCAACCGAAATTCATCCTGCTGAACGCTTCTGTCGTCACGCGCGAGCGGAACCGTTCGCGCTCCAGCGCAACGTAAGTACGCAGCGCAATCCGCAGGTGCGGGACCAGCGCGGTCAACAGTCCGCCCACCGCCGCGCCGATCTTGCGCCCGCCGCTGCAACTGAGCCAGGCATCCACGCCGCTCGGCTCGGTCACGCGGACCGAGCGCAAGGCCGTGATGCCGAGCGGCTCCAGCGTATCGCGGCGATAGGCCGCCAGTTGCGGCTCGTTCGGATCGATCAATTCATCGAAGCTGTAAACGCGGTCGACCCGCATGTGGCGATAGCTGGCGAATTTCGGATCATAGGTCTCAATGAAACCGCGATGCAGGTCTGGCAGGGGTGGGCCGGCCTGCAACTCGATCGCGGATTCCTCGTCGATCGGGCGAAACACCAGTGTCACGTAGGTCGCCCCGCTCTGCACGCGCAGACGCTCAAGAAAGCTGCCCCAGAGCGGCTGTTCGAACATGCCCCCGTGCAGGGCCTCCAGCAGACTCGCGTTGACCGGTGCCATGATGACATTTTTCTACATCCTCCCAAATGGGAGGTCAAGCACCGGCCGCGTGATGTATGAGAGACGCCAATAGGAAAGGGAGAGGCAAGTGGTCGATTCGACAACCCTGACTCATCTGCAGAGGCTTGAGGCAGAGAGCATTCACATCCTGCGCGAGGTCGTCGCAGAGGCCGAAAAGCCCGTCATGCTCTATAGCGTGGGCAAGGACTCGGCCGTCATGCTGCATCTGGCGCGCAAGGCGTTCTACCCCTCGCCCCCGCCGTTCCCCCTGCTCCACGTCGACACCACGTGGAAGTTCCAGGACATGTACAAGCTGCGCGATCGCATGGCGCAGGAAAGCGGCATGGAACTGCTGGTTTACCACAACCCCGAAGCCGAGGCGCGCGGCATCAACCCGTTCGACCATGGCGCGCTGCACACCGACATGTGGAAGACCGAAGGGCTCAAGCAGGCGCTCAACCTCTATGGTTTCGACGCGGCCTTTGGCGGCGCACGGCGTGACGAGGAAAAGAGCCGCGCCAAGGAGCGCATCTTCTCGTTCCGCACCGCGAGCCACGGCTGGGACCCCAAGAACCAGCGCCCGGAATTGTGGAATCTCTACAATGCCAAGAAGAACAAGGGCGAAAGCATCCGCGTTTTCCCGATTTCGAATTGGACCGAGCTGGACATCTGGCAGTACATCCATCTCAACGACGTGCCGATCGTGCCGCTCTACTTTGCCGATGAACGCCCGACCTACGAGTGGGAAGGCCAGCTGTTCATGGCAGACGACATCGAGCGCCTCGAAAAGGTGCTGGGCAAGCGCCCCGAAATCACCATGCGCTCCATCCGTTTCCGCACGCTGGGCTGCTTTCCGCTGACCGGCGCTGTGGAAAGCACGGCCAAGACGCTGCCCGAAGTGATCCAGGAAACGCTGCTGACCACCACCAGCGAGCGCCAGGGCCGCGTGATCGACAAGGATGCCGGCGGCGCCGGCATGGAGAAAAAGAAGCAGGAGGGGTATTTCTGATGTCGGACCAGGATGTCGTCTACAAGACAGAAGCCCTCATTGCCGAGGACATCGACGCCTATCTCGAAACCCACCAGCACAAGACGATGCTGCGCTTCATCACCTGCGGGTCGGTGGATGATGGCAAGTCGACGCTGATCGGGCGGCTGCTCTATGACAGCAAGATGATCTTCGAGGATCAACTCGAAGCGCTGCAGTCCGATTCCAAGAAGGTCGGCACCCAGGGCCAGGAAATCGACTTCGCGCTGCTGGTCGACGGTCTGGCCGCCGAACGCGAACAGGGCATCACGATCGACGTGGCCTATCGCTTCTTCAACACCGAGAAGCGCAAGTTCATCGTTGCCGATACGCCGGGCCACGAGCAGTACACCCGCAACATGGTGACGGGCGCCTCGACGGCCGACCTGGCGGTGATCCTGATCGACGCGCGCAAGGGCGTGCTGGTGCAGACGCGCCGCCACAGCTACCTGGCGCACCTGATCGGCATCAAGAACATCGTCCTGGCGATCAACAAGATGGACCTGGTTGACTATGACCAGGTCGTCTACGATGCGATCCTCAAGGATTACACCGAATTTGCCCGCTCGATCGGCATCGAGACGTTCACCCCGATCCCGATTTCCGGCTTCAAGGGCGACAACATCACCGGGCCGAGCGAGAACACGCCGTGGTACAAGGGCCCGGCCCTGATCGAGCATCTCGAAAACGTCGAGGTGGACCAGGTTTCCGACCAGGCCAAGCCGTTCCGCATGGCGGTGCAGTGGGTCAACCGGCCTAACCTCGATTTCCGGGGCTTTTCCGGCCAGATCGCCACCGGCACGGTGCGCGTGGGCGATGCCGTGCGCGTGCTGCCTTCGGGCAAGACCAGCACGATCACCCGGATCGTCACGCTGGATGGCGATCTTGACCAGGCCGTTGCCGGCCAGTCGGTCACGCTCTGTTTTGCCGATGAAGTCGATTGCTCACGCGGGGATGTGATTGCCGCGGCCGACAGCCCGCCGCAAGTGGCCGACCAATTCGAATCGACCATCGTCTGGATGGCCGACGAGGAAATGCTGCCGGGCCGTTCGTACTGGCTCAAGCTGGGCACGCAGATGGTGAGCGCCACGGTGCAGCAGCCCAAGTACCAGGTCAACGTCAACACGATGGAGCATCTGGCGGCCAAGACGCTGGAACTCAATGCCATCGGCGTTGCCAACCTGTCGACCGACAAGCCGATCGTGTTCGAAGCCTATGCGCAGAACCGCACGCTGGGCGGCTTTATCCTGATCGACAAGATCACGAATGCCACCGTGGCGGCGGGGATGCTGCACTTCAGCCTGCGCCGCGCGCAGAACGTCCATTGGCAGGCGACCGACGTGAGCCGCGAAAGCCATGCCGCGCTCAAGAACCAGAAGCCGGCCGTGCTGTGGTTCACCGGCCTTTCGGGCGCGGGCAAGTCGACCATCGCCAACCTGGTCGAAAAGCGGCTGGCGCGCATGAACCGCCACACGTTCCTGCTCGATGGCGACAATGTCCGCCACGGGCTGAACAAGGACCTTGGCTTTACCGATGCCGACCGCGTGGAGAATATCCGCCGCGTGGGCGAAGTGGCCAAGCTGATGACGGACGCCGGCCTCATCGTCATCACGGCCTTCATCTCTCCGTTCCGTTCCGAACGCGAGATGGTGCGGCAGATGATGCAGCCGGGCGAGTTCATCGAGGTGCACATCGACACCCCGCTGGCCGATGCCGAAGCGCGCGACGTGAAGGGCCTCTACAAGAAGGCGCGGTCGGGCGAACTCAAGAACTTCACGGGGATCGACAGTCCCTATGAAGCGCCCGAGGACCCCGAGATCCGCATCGACACGACATCGCTGACCGCCGATGAAGCGGCCGACGAAATCGTCAAGAGGCTGATCCCATGAGTGGCGCTGTAGACCCCAAGGCGATGAGCGACGGCGATCTTGCCGCGCACCTCGCCGCCGTGGCCGGGCGTATCCTGGTGGAAGTGCGCGCGGCGGGGCTGTTCAGCCCCAAGGCACTGGGCAAGGCGGGCGACCAGACCGCCAACCAGTTCCTGTGCCACGCGCTGCGCGAAGTGCGGCCGCACGATGGGCTCCTGTCAGAAGAGGAAAAGGACAATGCCGAGCGCCTGGCGATGAGCCGGGTGTGGATTGTCGATCCGGTGGACGGCACGCGCGAATATGGCGAAGAGCGTGCCGACTGGGCCGTGCATGTCGGCCTGGCCATCGACGGCCAGCCCAGCCTGGGCGCGGTTGCGCTGCCCGGGCTCGATGGCGGGACGGTCCTGCGATCCGACCAGCCGGTGGCCGTGCCGCCGGCCCCGGAAAAGCTGCGCATGGTCGTCAGCCGCACCCGCCCGGCGCGCGAAGCGGTCGAAGTTGCCGAAAAGCTTGGCGCCGAACTGGTCCCGATGGGATCGGCCGGCGCCAAGGCCATGGCCGTGATCCTGGGGCAGGCAGACATCTACCTGCATTCGGGCGGCCAGTATGAATGGGACAGCATGGCGCCTGTCGCCGTGGCGGCGGCGCATGGCCTGCACTGTTCGCGCATCGATGGCAGCCCGCTGGTCTACAACCAGGCAGATGTCTACCTGCCCGACCTGCTGATCTGCCGCAAGGAACATGCCCAGCAGGTGCTGGACCTCATTTCAGAAGTCAGCCCAGTGGGCTAACCCTGCAATCGCGGCACGCGCATTCCCGGTGCCCGTTCCACGGGCAAGCAGCCTGGGCTGCGGGATGGCGTGCCGCGATCAAGCCTGCGTCCCGGCGGCCTGCGCCTTGCCGCGCGCGCGATCCCGCCGAAACATGGCCAAGGCGATCAGCATGATCGGCAACGCGGTAAGGCCAACGTAGCCAAAAGCCGCGCGATAGGCACTGTCGGACGGGAAATGCACGCCGCCCGCGCCGATCACCACCCGGCTGGCCAGGATGACGGCGACCAACTGCGCGCCGACCCCCTGAAAGATCGCGCGCACGACGGCCATGATCCCCATCGCCTCGCTCGTGCGGTGCGCTGGCGTGCCGAGGGCGAGCAGTACCGGCACGCTGGTATAGACGGCCGTCAATCCGATCATGACGATCAGCACCATCAGGAAAATGCTGGTCACGGTGGCGTGAAAGGCAATGCCGCTCCATGCCGCGACAACAGTCATCGAGGCTCCCGCCAGCACGCAGGGCCAGGGACCCCAGCGCCCGGCCAGCCAGCCAATGGCGATCGACAGCAATGATCCAACGGCAATGGCGGGCAGCTTGAGCATTCCGGCAGCGGTTGCCGACAAGGCCAGGCCAGCGCCGGTCCAGGCCGGCTGTTGCAAGAGCAGTGAGGCCGTTTCAGTGATCTGAAAAGCCCCGACCGCAAGCAGTGCCGTCATCATCAGGGCCATCAGGCAATAGCCGTTGGCCAGCAGGCGCACGTCGATCAGCGGCGCGGCGTGGCGCCGCTCGTGAACATACCAGATCGCGATCAGCGCGGCGCCGGCAATCAGCATCGGCCCGGCCATTTGCGCCATCCAGCCGCCTTGCCGGCTCCCGCTGGCCGCAAGCAGCACCAGCGCCACGGCAGGGGCGAACAAAAGGCCGCCCAGCCAATCGATACGACGCCCGCGCACGGGCGGGCGTTGCGTGGCGGGCAGCATCGCGGCGATGCCGGCCAGCCCCGCCAAGGCCGCCAGCGCCATGGCCCAGAAGATGCTCGACGGGCCATAATGGTCGGTCAGGAAGCCTGCCACCGGAAAGCCGATTGCCGAAGAGGCAGACGCGCTGGCCATGATGACGCCAAAGCCCATCGATACCCGACGGGACGGCAGCACTTCGCGCGAGATGCCCAGCGCCAGCGGCAGGATCGCGCCCGAAACCCCTTGCAGGCAGCGACCAGCGATGACCCAGCCCAGCCTCGCGGTCGATGCGCTGATCACGCTGCCGATCAGCACGATGGCCAGGATCGTCAACATCACCCGCTTGCGCCCATAGAGGTCACCCAGGCTGCCACACAGCGCTGCGGTTGCCGCCGAGACGAGCAGGAAGGAGGACATGATCCATCCCACTGCAAGCGGACTGCCATAGAGACGCAGCCAGGCCGAGAGCGCCGGCAACGGCATCGACAGGCACAAGGAGGCGCAGATTTCGGCAAGGATCAGGCCGGCGATCATTGTCCACGGCACGGGCCGGCATTCGCTGGCGGGCATGGCGGGCTGGTCTGCGGGCGCTGCAGGTTCCGACATTCGCTCTCCTTCGAGACGGCAGTCAGCCGCCATCCCGTTTGTTGTTTTTACAGTTAACTCAATGTGCTGAACTGGCCCTCAAAGCAAGCGGATTGCAGCGGGGGCATCCATCGCCGGAAATCTCGGTCGCAGACCGTATCGTTGCAAGCTGTGGCCATTTGCCCTCTGGCGCAATCGGCCGGGCGGTGGAACAATCGCGGGCATGACCGACCTCGTCCTTCCGCTCGTCGACATTTCCCGCCTGCAAAGCCCGCGCCGGGAAGATCGCATGGCCGTTGCGCAGGATCTCGATCGCGCCTGCCGCGATGCCGGCTTCCTCTATGTCACCGGCGCGCAGATCGACGGCGCCTTGCGCGAGACGCTGGTGGCCCGCGCCAAACGCTATTTCGCCCAGGATCTCGATACCAAGATGGCGAGCTACATCGGCTTTTCCGAAAACCACAGCGGCTATGTGCCGGTGGGCGAAGAGCAGTTCGGCACCGGCACGGTCGATCTCAAGGAAGCCTTCGATGTCAGCCTGGACTATCGCGCGCAGCATGGACGGCGCCCCTTGCTTGGCCCCAACCTGTGGCCCGGCATGCCCGGCTTCCAGCAGGATGTGCAGGCCTGGTACGATCATGCCGCCGGCATCGGCCGGCAGTTGTTCGGCGCCTTTGCCCTGGCGCTGGGGCTGGAGGAAACCCACTTCGACGCGCATCTGCGCCATCCGCCCAGCCAGTTGCGCCTGATCCACTATCCGCATGACCCTTCCGCACAGGATCGTCCCGGTATCGGCGCCCATACCGACTACGAATGTTTCACCTTGCTGCATGTCACCGGGCCGGGCCTGCAAGTGGTCAATCGCCAAGGCGCGTGGATCGATGTGCCGCCCCTCGATGAAGCGCTGATCATGAACATCGGCGACATGATGGAGATCATGTCCAACGGACGCTATCTCGCCACCACGCACCGCGTGAAAAAGGTGGCGCACGAACGCTATTCGTTCCCGTTGTTCTGTTCGTGCGACTATGACCACGTGGCCGCGCCGCTCGTCGAAACGCACGCGCCGCGCTATCGGCCGGTGCACAGCGGATCGCACCAGTTCAATCAGACCGCGCAGACCTTCGCCTATCTCAAGCAGCGCGTCGCGCGGGGCGAACTCGTGCTGGAAGACCCTGTTCCGCTCGATTCCTTCGGCCGGCGCGAGACGACATCGCCGGCATGACGCTCGACCAACTGCTGCAAGCCTTGCCGCCCCGCCCGCTTGGGACACCGAGTTTCCCGCGCAACCTGCTGGGCGCCTTTCGCCGCAAGAGCATCACGTTCTGCAATGGCCTGACCGACGAGACGACGCCGGTGTTCTGGTTCCAGTCGCGCAGCTTCACGCTGGATTTGCGCCTGCCCGGCCTCGACCAGACGGCGCTGACCGAGCGCCAGGGCTGGGTGGGCGATACAGTGTGGGACGCTGCCGCGCAGGAGATGACCTGGTCCGTCGCGCGCGGCTATCAATTGCACGACCAGTGGCCCGAGCCGGCGCGGTTCGCGTTCATCGGCAACAGCGTGCTCGAATTTGCGCCTTCGGGTGCCTATGTCGAGGATTGGCGGCAACAAGCCGTCCGGGGGCCGCTGCTTGGCCTGCGGCTGATGGCGATGGAAGACGCCACGGGCACGCGCCATGCGATGGAAGGCGGGCTGATCGTGGCGGGCGAACATGTGGCTTTCGCCCATTCGCGCCTGCCTGCGGTCGACGCCGCCCTCGCCCAGGCGCCACGCCTGGACGAAGCGCTCGCCGCCGGGATCGCCAGCGCGGCAGAGATCGAAAGCGGCGAAGTGTCCGTGGCGCTGGATGGCGAGGCGATCACCCACACGACCCAGCCCGCACGCTTGGGCGAGCCGATCGCGCCGGGCCCGTTCACGCTGATGGGCGATGGCACCGTGCGCCAGGACCATGTGATCGCCGGCGCGCGCTGCGTGCTGTTCCATGCCATAGACGTGTACGAACCCGATCATGCGTTCGTCACCCAGACGCCGGCGACCGCTGCGGCCATGGATTGGCTGGACGCCGAACGCAGCCATCTCTTGCGCAACGCCTGCCGTTCGATTTAGGTATAGCAATTGCTCCGCATTGCTGCCAGGACGGCCATCGGCGTGGATGCTCGCCGCTTTGTAGCATATAGTGCCAAATGATAAGCGGCGCCTGCCGCATGGAGAGTGTTGGATGACGTCCCTGGAACGGCCCGTCTGGAATTTTGACCACCACACCTCGGTTTATTCGCAGAACTGGGAAGCGATGGTGCGCGAATTACACGCCATGGATTTCCCGCTTGCCTGGTCCGAGGCCAATGGCGGCTATTGGGTTCTTGGCGATTGGGCCCAGGCTCGCAAGGTTGTTGAAGACTGGGAAAATTTTTCTGCCGACAACGACGTCAACAACGAGCGGCGCGGCGGCAAGGGCTCGCGCATCCCGCAGGCATCCTATCCGCTGATGCTCAGCGAATCCGATCCGCCCCATCACACCGCCCGGCGCCGGGTTGAACTGCCGTTCTTCACGCCCAAGGCCTTGCGTGAATATGGGCCGATGATCGACCGTTTCATGGATGAAGCGCTGTCAGGCATTCGCGACAAGGACGAGGCGGACATGCTGCTCGACGTGATCCTGCCGATCACCGCGCGCGCAACGTTCCACTTGGTCGGCTATCGCGAGAACTGGAGCGATGTCGCCTATTCGGTGCATCTGGTCTCCCATGCCAAGGAAACCGATCCGGATTATCCAATCGACATGATCCAGCGCATCCAGGCCCAATTCCGCACGATGATTGCCGAGCGCCGGGCCGAACCCACGGACGATATCGCGTCTGCGCTGGCCAATGGCGAAGTGATGGGCAGTCCGCTGTCGATCGCGGAAGCCGAAAGCATGATGACAGCGCTCGTCTTCGGCGGATTCGACACGACGACCGCATCGGTCATCAATGCCCTGATCTGGCTGCAGGACAGGCACGACGTGCGCCAACAATTGCTGGCCGATCCCAAGTTACTCGACAACGCGATCGAGGAATGGCTGCGCATCTGGCCGCCCGCGCAGGGGATTGGCCGCACGGTCATGCAGGATATTGAAATCGGAGGCCGACAACTGCGCGCAGGCGAGCGCGTCTTTGTCTGGTTCAGCGCCGCCAATCGCGATCCAGCCAAATTCCCCGACCCCGAGATGGTGCATCTCGACCGCAGCAATGCATCAGACCATCTTGCCTTCAGCGGCGGCGGGCATCGTTGCCTGGGTGCCCCGCTCGCCAAGATCGAGCTGCGCACGATGATCCGCGCCGTGCTGACGAGGATGCCGGACTATCGGATCGATCTGGATAAAGTCACGCGCTTCCCCACCTATGCAGCGGTGGCTGGATACCTGGAAGTGCCAATGCGGCCAGGCCCGATCCATTGAGAGCCAAGGCGGCGTGGAAAAATTCCACAACGCCACGCCGCCTAGGCTTGCCTAACCCCTATCCGGTGCAAGCAGTCGGCAAGTTGGCCAGGCGTCGAATAGAACGGCGAGTGGTCGGTGTCCAAGGTGAAGACTGGCTCGCAAGGAAAGGTTTCCTGCATGAGCCGTTGCAACTCCAACGGTATCGCCTTGTCCTGCACGCACTCTATGTAGGCACGCCTGACTGAGCCGAAATTGTTTTCGGTGAGGCCAAGCGGCGTGACAAAGACCGCCATAGGCTCTGGAGTTACCTGGCTTTTTGCGCGTTCGACCCATGCCTTCTGGGTGGCGTTGTAGAATATTGGGCCGATGGCATCGGGATGAACCATGGCCGTGCCGCCATCCTGCGAAACGACAAGGTCGGGCGCCTGTTCGCGCGCCACTTTGGCCGAGGTGGCAAGGAGTGTTTCGCCCGCCTCGGTCAAAAAGGCAGCCACGTAAACGAGGGTGGCGATCCGTTCCGGCACGCGTTCAGCCGTCTCGCTGATGACGATGCCACCGCGGCTATGCCCCACCAGTATCACCGGCTCTTCTTGCTTGCGGATGATGGCGGCGATCTGGTCGGCCCATGTGGCGAGCGACGCCGACGAAACAGCCGCCCGGTCAGGTCCCATGCCGACAAGGTCGGGCGCTATGACACGGTGGCCCAGTGCTTCGAGCAACGGAATGACCCGCTCCCAGCACCAGCTTGCGTGCCAAGCGCCTGACACAAGTACGTAGGTTGCCATCCCCAGTCCTCAGATCGTCTTCCCGATCACGATCATGAATCGACGATCAGGCACCACGGTGGCCTGGAAAAAGTGAGGCCGAACGAAACCGGACATTCCAGTTTTGCCGACGCCACCTGGCGTCAGACGACTTTCATCGGCAGCCGGCTGATCGCATTGATCGATACGGTGACGGCGTGCTTCCAGTCGCCATTGAGGCCAAGCTGCAGGTTCACCTTGCGGAATTCCTCCAGCAGGATTTCCATTTCCAGCTTGGCCAAGTGCGAACCGATGCAATAATGCGGGCCGCCCGCGCCGAATGCGGAATGGCCGGCGCGACGTCGCGAGATGTCGAACTTGTGCGGGTTTTCGTAGACCTCGGGGTCGCGGTTGCCGGCAGTGTACCACATCATGACGAAATCGCCCTCGCGGATCGTCTTGCCGTGCAGTTCCACGTCCTGGCGCGCCGTGCGCCCCATGTGCATCACCGGCGATGCCATGCGCAGCAGTTCTTCGACCACGATCTTGAGCGGGCCGGTCTCCACCTGATGGCGGGCATCCTCGTCGGTGGCCATCAGCAGCAGCGATTGCGCGATCAGGGTATGCGTCGTTTCGAAGCCGGCAATCAGGATCATGAGGCCGGATTCGATATATTCGTCCAGCGCGATCGCGTCCCCCTGGTACTGCGCGGAGAGCAGTTCGGTGGCCATGTCGGCAGCGGGAGCGGCCAGCTTGATCTCGCGCAGCTTGTGAAGATAGTCGAGCACGCCCTGGTGCGCCGCGGCGCCCCTTTCGAAACCGATATCGGGGTCCATGCGGCCGAACATGTCGTTTGCCCAGGACACGATCAGATGGCGATCTTCCTCGGGCACGCCCAGAATGCTGGCCACGACCTGGGCGGGCAGTTCCGCCGCGATCTGCGGGATCGCATCGAACGTCTGCTTCTCCTGGACTTCCTGCACGATCCTGACGCAGATTTCGCGGATCCAGTGCTCGAACCGCGCGACGACACGCGGCGAGAAGGCGCTGGCCAGGAAGCCGCGCAGCCGCGTGTGATGCGCCCCGTCGTGCCACATCAGGTTGTTGACCAGCTGGCCGCGGAAATGCTCGTTGTCTTGTCCGGCCGCGCGGATGGCGGAAGCGACCGCAGCCGGATAGAGAAAGCCCTGGCTCGAGGTAAACCGTTCGGTGTCCATGCTGACGGCGCGAATGTCGGCCGCACGGGTCAGTGCCCAGAAGCGGTCGCCATAGGGTGCCCGCAATTCATGGCAGGGATCGTAGCGTCGCAGATGATCGAAATAGTCATGCGGCGGCCCGCCTACGAAGCTTGCCGGGTCGAGAAGATCGAGCTCTGCGATCGTATCCATTCATTCCCTCCTAGGCAGGCGATCTGCCGCTCATGCGAAACGCCTGAAACTTGTCATTGAATTGGGGGCGCCAAGGCAATCGCGCGACCATCGCTGCATCGCGCATTTGCGCGCCACAGACCTGTGCATTGGCCGAATGACTGGCTATCGAGGATGCCGCTCCCAACTTGTTTTGCATAAATGGGGTTATATTTGAGTAACCCCAATGTCAAGGCTCCTTCCCCAGGGGTTGGCGTTGTGGAATTTGTCCACGCCGCCTAGACTCATGCACTTTGCGGAAGGGAGCGAGAGGGTGGGCGTGGCGCCGATGGAAAAGCTTGGGAAACCGGACCAAGGCGGCCCGCAGTTGTTGGCAACGTCGAAGATCGCAGAAACGGTTGCCCGAAATCTTGAGGAACGGATCATCGCCCAGGGTTGGCCGGTGGGCCATCCGATCGGCCGCGAAGCCGATCTTGCCGCATCCGCCGGAGTTGGGCGATGGGCGATGCGGGAGGCACTGTCCCTGCTGGAGGAAGGTGGCCTGATCGAATCCCGGCGCGGAAACGGCGGTGGCATGTTCGTGGCCGCGCTGCCCGCCACGATGGTGATCACCCGGCTGAGCAACTATATCGATTTCATGGGGGCGCCTGCCGCCGAACTGTCGATCCTGCTCGAAGCGTCGGACAAGGTCATGATCGACCGCGCGGCATCGCGCATGACAGGCGCTGGCCGGCAGGAATTGGCCGAAATTCTTGGCCGCGTGGAAACGCCGGTCACGCCCGAAACGATTCGCTCGATCGCCCCCATCCACCCGGTCTTGTTGCGGATGGCAGGCAATCCCGCGCTCAAGCTGACATCGGCTTCGGTGACCATGGCCACCATGCAGGCATGCTGGTACTCCACCCTGGACGACGAGGCCTATCGCGCCACGTTCATCCCGGTCGCTGTCGGCGTACGCGATATGGCAGCAGCGCTGGTGGATGGGGCCGTGGACAAAGCCCATGCAGCCTCTGCCATGTTCGTTTCCGCCTGCGAAAAGCTCTTTCAGGCCTCGGCAAACTCGCTCCGCTTGCCAGGGCATACGCAGGCCGCCGTTCGTGCCTACGAACTCTATCCGGCGGGCAGGCCGATGAAGAAGTCGGAAAGCGTTGCGCGGCACCTGCGGGAAATGATCCTCGATGCGGGCTGGCCAGTGGGCGCGCAACTGGGCACCCTGCCCGAATTGATGGAACGCTTCGATGTGGGGCGCTCGGTCTTGCGCGAGGCGCTCCGGGGTCTGGAGCGCATGGGCGCGATCAGGGTCGAGCGCGGCATCGGTGGCGGCGTCAAAGTCACGTCCCCCAATCCGGCCGACATGATCTCTGCCTGCCGCAGGCACCTGAAACGCGAGCATCTCCGGCCAGAGGAAGCCAAGGAGGTTCTCGACGCCATTGCTCACGTGCAACGGCGCCGCACGAGCGCGCAGGGCAGCGATCCGCAACCCCTGTCACTGCTACCGCTGATCCGGCAGATACTGGCGGCGCCGGATCATTGATGCGGCGCGGCCCACCCTGGGGATGGAGATGGCGTTGGCACGGCGTGGCGGAACGCAGGCCGGCATCATTCGTTGCGCATCCGGGATCAGGGGCGGTGACGCTTGCGCAGCAGGATATTCTGGATGCAGAAAACCTCCAAGTCGTTGGCAATCATGTCCGTTATCCTGGGCTTGTGCGGGTTGGCGCTGCTCGGTGGCGGGATCTGGCTGGCGGCGATCGGCGGCAGCCTGTTCCATGTGCTGGCGGGCCTTGCCATGCTGGGCAGCGCAGTTCTGCTGTGGCAGCGGCGCGTTGCCGCGCTCCATCTCCATGCCGCGCTGGTCCTGGCCACAATCGCCTGGGCCCTTGCCGAAGTGGGGCTCGACTGGTGGGGCCTGGTGCCGCGCGGCGATGTGATCTTCATCCTCGGCGCTTTGCTGCTCCTGCCCTGGGTCACCCGCCGCCTTGGCGCCGCGCAGCCCGGATGGCGGCGCAAGGCCGGCCCCCTGGCACTGGCACTGGTGCTCGCTGGCGCCGTGGGCATCGTTGCCATGACGCGCAGCCCGCACGAATGGGACGGCGCCCTGCCCGGCCCGCGCGGCCCTGCCCCGGCGCTCGCCGCTGGAACCGATGCGGGCGACTGGCTGGCCTATGGCCACACCTGGGCCGGCACCAAATGGTCGCCGCTCACGCAATTGACGCCCGCCAACGTCTCCGGCCTCAAGCAGGCCTGGCGCGTCGATACCGGCGACACCAGGCGCGATGGCGATCCCGAAGAGATCACCTATGAACTCACGCCGATCAAGGTGGGAGACACGCTCTATGCCTGTACGCCGCACAATGTGGTGCTGGCACTCGATGCGGAAACCGGCGCGGTGCGCTGGCGCTATGATCCGCATCTGCAAGTGCCCGCCAATGTCCAGCACCTGACCTGTCGCGGCGTTTCCTATCACGATGCCAACTGGCCCGGCGCGGCGAAAAGTGCCGATGGCTCGTGCCCGCAGCGGATCATCATGGCCACCGCAGACGCGCGCCTCATCGCGCTCGATGCGCATAGCGGCAAGCTGTGCGCAGGTTTCGGCCAAGGCGGCGCGGTCAACTTGGCAGTCACCGGCCCCGGCCTCAAGCCTGGCTGGTTCCAGTTTACCTCCGCCCCGCTGGTCACGCGCGGTCTTGTCGTGGTGGGTGGCGCGATTTACGACAACGCCTCGGTCCACATGCCTTCGGGCGCGATCCAGGCGTTCGATATCGCCAGCGGCAAGCCGGCCTGGGCCTTCGACCCCGGCCGTCCAGACGATCTGGCGCCGCTCGGTCCCAACCATCCGCCCGTCCCCTCCACGCCCAACAGCTGGAGCACGGCGGCCGCCGACGAAGACCTTGGCCTGCTCTACCTGCCCATGGGCATGGGCGCGATCGACCAGTGGGGCGGCAAGCGCCCGCCCGAAACGGAACGCTTCGCCACATCCATCCTCGCGCTCGATATCAAGACCGGCCATCCGCGCTGGGTGTTCCAGACCGTGCACCACGATCTGTGGGACATGGACGTGCCCGCGCAGCCCGCGCTGGTGGACCTGACCGTTCCCGGAAAAGGCCGCGTACCCGCGCTGGTGCAATCGACCAAGACCGGGAACATCTTCGTGCTCGATCGCCGCAACGGGCAACCGATCCAGCCCGTGCGCGAAATGCCGGTGCCCGGTGGCGCGGCGGCGGGCGATTTCACGTCGCCCACGCAGCCCGTCTCGGCCATCTCGCTCATGCCGCCGCGCATCCGCGAGGCCGACATGTGGGGCGCGACGCTGTTCGACCAGATGGCCTGCCGCATCGCTTTTCGCCGCTATCGCCACGAAGGACCCTTCACCCCGCCGTCCACCCGCGGCACGCTGGTCTTTCCCGGCAATTTCGGGGTGATGGACTGGGGCGGCATGGCGATCGACCCGGTGCGCCAGGTGGCCTTTGCCCATCCCAACTACATGGCTTTCATCGATCGCCTGATCCCGCAGGGGCCGGGCACCAAGGGCGGCAAGAACGGCCCCGCCGGTTCCTCTGACCGTGGCGGATCGGCCGAACATGGCTTCAATCCCAATGCCGGCGCGCCCTTTGCCGTTTCGATGGGGCCATTCCTGTCGCGCCTCGGCCTGCCCTGCCAGTCGCCACCCTGGGGCTATGTCGCGGGGATCGACCTGGTCACCGGCAAGGTCGCCTGGCGCCATGCCAATGGCACGATCCGCGATGAAACCCCGCTGCCCATCCCGTTCAGGCTGGGCGTGCCATCGCTCGGCGGCCCGATGATGACCGGCAGCGGCCTCTCGTTCATGGCCGCCTCGCTCGATTACTACCTGCGTGCCTATGACACCACCAGTGGCCGCGTGCTGTGGCGCGCCCGCCTGCCTGCCGGCGCGCAGGCCACGCCGATGACCTATCGCTCGCCGGCGAGCGGTCGGCAGTTCGTGGTGGTCGTCGCAGGCGGCCACGGCTCGCTCGGCACCAAGCTCGGGGATTCGATCATCGCCTATGCGCTGCCGAAAACCTGAGCGGACCCATTGAGCGATCCAGCGCTTGGTACTTTGTCTGGTGGCGTAATGCGATCTAGGCCGTGGAATGCACCTTGGCCGGTGCCGTCTCGGGCATGCGCCAGAACACCGCAATCACGCACAGGGCCACGCAGGCGATCATGGCACCGGGCGCGCCCGCCCACCCGCTGCGCGTCACGAGCAAGTGTGCCACCACAGGGGCAAGGCCGCCAAATACTGCCGTTGCGGTCGTGGCGCCCAGCGCCAGGCCACTCAGGCGCCCCTCGCCAGGAAACTGCTCGGCCGTGGACACCGCACCCACTGCGCTCACCGCGCCGCCGAGCGCGGCCATGGTGAGCGCCCCGATCCACGTTGCCGCACCACCGCCGGTCATTGCGGCAAACAGGCCCATCGGCAGCAGGATCCCGGCCAGCGCCAGCACGAGCAGCACAGGGCGGCGTCCCAGCCGGTCGGACAGAAACCCGGTCAACGGGGTGACGACGATCACCGTCAATGCCGCCAGCGTCGAGATCGACAAGGCGCGCGTCTCGGGCATGGTCTTGGTGACATCGAGAAACACCGGCACGTAGGTGATGCCGATGTAATAGGTGATCGACCCCAGCGCAGAGATGGCAAATCCGCGCGAAATAGCCATGCGGTGGCGCTCCAGCACATGGCGGACAGGTCTTTCAGGCACCGTTCCCGCGCGCTGTTGGCGCGAAAATTCGGGGGTTTCCTCCAGCGATGCGCGCATGATCAGGACCATGCACGCAAGTATCCCACCAAACAGGAAAGGCAGGCGCCAGCCCCAGGTGACCAGCGCTGCCTCGGGCATGATCCACACGGTCAGTGCGGCTGCGCCCGCTGCCAGGAGAGCACCAATCTCGCTCGCAGCGGAAGCGGAGCTTGCCACCAACCCGCGCCGTCGCCCGCTGGCGCCTTCGAGCAGATAGGCGACAACACCTGTATATTCGCCACCGACCGAGAAGGACATCACACAGCGCAGGGCGATCAACAGTGCGCCCGCCCATGGCCCCACCTGCGCATGTGTTGGCAACAGCGCAGTGGCCAGCATTGCCGCGGTCATCATCGCCATCGAACCCAGCATCGATACCCGCCGCCCCAGCCGATCGCCAAGGTGCCCGAAGACCAGGGCGCCGACTGGCCGCATCAGGTAGGCCACGGCAAAACCACCCAGCGTCTCGAACATCGACTGGGCGCCGCTACCGAAAAACACTCTTGCCAGGACAGTCGCGAAGTAGAGGTAAAGCGTGAAGTCGTACCATTCGACCACCGTCGAGAGCGCCGCCACGACCATCGATCGCCGCGCAATCGGCCGGGGCTGCGCGCTATCCCCACGCGGGTCAACCTTCGCGTTCATGCGCGCCATGCGGCGAATGGAATGGCGCCAGGCACCGATTTACTTTTCATCGCCTGTCGAACCCCTCCACCCCAACAACCCCGCCAACGAAGCGACGGTTCATTCCCGATATCGTGGGCCCTTTTCACGCGCTTACTCCGCCACCACCGGCAGCACCACCGCGCTGGCCTTGTCGCCACCGAACCACACGCTCTGCGTTGCCTTGCGATAGTCTCCCGGCTTGGCGAACATGATGTTGGGCACGAAAGTCTGCGGGTTGCGGTCATAGAGCGGGAACAGCGTGGACTGCACCTGCACTTTCAGCTTGTGGCCCGGCAGGAACACGTGGTTCACGTTGGGCAGCGCCCAGTGATAGTGCACCACGTGTCCGGGCTTGAGCGCAGCGGGCTGGGCAAAGCTTTTGGCATAGCGACCGCGGAAAATCTCGATGCCGATGGGCAGTTCGTATCCCGCCATCGACGAACGCCCGCCCTGGTCGGCAGGTTCGGGCACATCGTTGGGATAGACGTCGATCAGCTTGACCACCCAGTCGCTATCCGTCCCGGTGGTGGCGGCATAGAGGTCCACTTCGGGGGCACCCATGATGTGCACCGGCTTGTCGAGCGCTCCCGTCTGCCATTCGGCCACGTCGGGGCGGCCCGAGACGAAGCGCTGGTCGTGCACCAGCCAGGGCTTCCACTGGTCGGCATCGTCCATGTCGATCGGGCGCGGGATGAAAGGCACCGGGTGCGCCGGGTCGCTCACATAGTCGTCGTGGCCCGCTGCTGCAGGCTTGGCAAAACCCGCCATGCCATCTGCGGCAAGATAGAGCGGCATGCCCTTGCCCATCGGCCAGCCTGGGCTTTCCTGCCACTGGTTGATGCCGGTGGCATAAGTCACCACCGGCGGGGTGTGCGGATCGGGCGCGTCCTTGAGCCAGTGATCGAAGAACGGCTTCAGGTACTTCAACCGCCATTCGCGGGCGGTATCGCCGGTGAAATCCAGCGCGCCCAGGCTCGATCCGCCATGGTTGGCACCCGAATGGCGCCATGGGCCGATCACCAGGGTGACCATGTCGTTGTTCTTGTCCTTGGGCTCCAGCGCGCGATAGACGGCGGGCGCGCCATAGCTATCTTCCTGGTCCCACTGCCCCACCTCCAGCATCGTGGGCACGGTCAGCGGGCGGGCGGCCAGCCACTTGTCCACCGCCTGCTCAGACCAGAAGGGGGTATAAGCGGGGTTTTCCAGCCATTTGCGCACGCCCGGCACTTGCGCCACGCCCAGCTTGGCGGCGAAATCGCCCACCGATCCCGCTTCCAGCCAGCGGGTGTAGTCGTCCCCCTTGCCCAGCGCAAACTCGCCGCCGCCATCGCCCTTGTTCACCACTTGCGTGGTGGCATAGCTCAATGAGGTCACGCGGAACGCGCCGTTGTGAAACCAGTCGTCGCCCATCCAGCCATCGACCATCGGGCTTTCCGGAACGGCAGCCTTGAGCGCGGGATGCGGATTGATCTCGGCCATCAGCGTCGTGAAACCAAGGTAGGAAGACCCGATCACGCCCACCTTGCCGTTGCTTTCCGGCACGTTCTTCACCAGCCAGTCGATGGTGTCATAGGCATCGGTCGATTCATCGATGCCGGTCTGGTTGAGCGGCCCGGCCAGCGGGCGGTTCATGATATAGGTGCCTTCGGACCGGTGCATCCCACGAATGTCCTGGTAGACGCGGATATAGCCGTCCTGCGCAAATTCGGCGTCCATCGCCTCCAGGATGTCGACAATGCGCTGACTGGCCACGCGGTGCGTCGATCCATGGGCATCATAGGGCGTGCGCGACAAGAGGATCGGCCCGCCGCGCGTGCCTTTCTTCATCACGATCACGGTATAGAGCTTGGTCCCGTCGCGCATCGGCACCATCGCCTCGCGCCGGATGAAATCGGCAGACGGCAGCACCTGGTCGAATTTGTCGAGCACATCAGGCGTCATCGGGGTAACCGGCGCGGCGCTCCCCTGGGCGAGCGCGGGGCCTGCCATGGCCAATGCGAGCAGGGAAGCCATTGCGATCAAGCGGGTGCGCATGGGGGATGCACTTTCGGTGAGAGTGGAAGAGCGCGGCAGTGGTTACGCCAGAAACGTTCTATCACGCGATACGGCAAAGAAAAGCGCCACTACGGGGAAGACCGCAGGATCGCCTTGGCGCTGCGCCCCCTATCCGGTAACGGGAACGCCGCGCCGGGCTGCTCCGTTGTGGGGCATCGGGGCGGGACCCAAGAATTCAGAACAAGGAAGCCAGGCTCCATGCAAGCCTTTCGTGGCTCGATGATCTTCACGCTCGTCTGCCTCATCCTCGCCGGCGCGTTCGGCTATGCCGGCAGCGGCCAGATCGAACAGGCGATCTCGATGGTGTTCATCGCCGCCGTGCTCGGCGTGATGGAAGTTTCGCTCAGCCTCGACAATGCCGTGGTCAATGCCTCGATCCTCAAGGACATGGCGCCGATCTGGCAAAAGCGTTTCCTCACCTGGGGCATCGTGATCGCCGTATTCGGCACGCGGGTGATCTTTCCGATTCTGATCGTCTCGTTGGCAGCAATGGTCTCGCCGTGGGAAGCCACCCGCATCGCGCTGACGGATCATGCCCGCTATGAAGCGATCGTGACGGGCGCACACATCGGCATTTCGGGCTTCGGCGGCGCGTTCCTGCTGCTGGTGGGGCTGGCATTCTTCTTCGATGCCGATCGCGAACACCACTGGATCGGCGTTATCGAGCGGCCGCTGGCCCGTCTCGCGCATGTGCCGGGCGCAACGTATATCGCCACGGCCGTGGTGATCGGGGCGCTCTCATTCTGGCTGGACAGCCAGAGCCGGCAAACCTTCCTGATCGCCGGGCTGGCCGGCATGGCCGCCTATTTCGTCGTGGAGAAAGCGGGTGACTTGCTGGGCGGCGAAGACGCAAGCGGCGTGGTGGTACGCTCGGGCGCGGCGGCCTTTGCCTATCTCGAATTTCTCGACGCCTCATTCTCGTTCGACGGGGTGATCGGCGCCTTTGCCATCACCAACGACATCGTCTTGATCGCGCTGGGCCTGGCCATCGGGGCGATGTTCGTGCGCTCGATGACCGTCGCACTGGTGCGCGGCGGCCAGCTTGACGAGTATCGCTATCTCGAAGCCGGGGCCTTTCACGCCATCGTTGCGCTCGCCGCGATCATGCTGCTCAGCATCCGCGTCGAAGTGCCCGAGATCGTCACCGGCCTGATCGGCGCCGTGATCATCGGCCTCTCCATCCTCGCCTCGATCCGCCACCGAAAGCGCCACCCGCACGAGTATGTCGAGGCGGACGTGGCCGACACGATCCTGCCAACGGGCGATGTGGTGCCCGAGCGACCCGGCTGTTGACCGTCATCTTCACCCCGGCAACAGCGCAAGCTCCACCGCCTTGATCCCGTTCACATGGTTGGAGCGCAGCCGGTCCGGCGCACCGACCAGTTCCACGGCTTTGACGCGGGGCGCCATTTCCTCCAGCAGGATCCGCAACTGCAATTGCGCCACGAAATTGCCCAGGCAGAAATGCGGGCCGCCCCCGCCAAAGGCCATGTGCGGGTTGCGCTCGCGATCGATGCGGAACATGTCAGGGGCGTCGAACCAGGTTTCGGCGCGGTTGGCAGAGGCGAAATACATCGCCACCTTTTCGCCCGCCGCAATCTCCACGCCGCCCAGCGTAACGGGCTCGGTCGCCACGCGGCGCACGAAATGCACCGGCGTTGCCCAGCGCAAGGCTTCCTGTACGGCCAGGCGCGGATTGGGCCGCTCCTGGCAGAAGCGGTTCCATTCGCCCGGATGCTCGGCCAGGGCCACCAGCAGGTGCGACATGGTGTGCCGCGTCGTCTCGTTGCCAGCCACCACCAGCATCAGGAAATAGTTGAGGAACTCGTCCTCGTTGATAGGGCGCCCCCCAACCTGGCCCTGCACCAGCAGCGTGACGATATCCTCCCTGGGTTCGCGCCGCCGCGCCTGCGCCAGTTCGCGGCCCAGGGCAAAGGCATCGAGCGAGGCGGGATGGCCGAAGGGCAGCATGCGCCGCTCTTCATCGGTAAAGTGCGCATAGGCCGGATCGATGAAATCGGGATCGTCCGATCCGATCAGCAAGTCGCTCCAGCGCACCAGATCGTCGCGCCGCGCGTCGTCCACGCCCAGGATCGAGCACAGTGTCACGATCGGGATCTGCTTGGTCAACTGGCTCACCGCCTCGAACGGGCCGGCGCCGGTCAATTCATCGAGCAGGGCGCCCGTGCGGCGGCGGATATCGGCCTCCAGCCGCGCCACGGCCTTGGGGCCGAACCCCTGCTGGGTGATCTGGCGCATCGCGGTATGCTGGGGCGGGTCCATTTCCAGCAGCGTGCGCCGCGCCTCGCTTTGCGCGGTGTCGAAATCATCCAGGCTGATGACCCCCTCGCGCGAGGAAAAGCGCGCCGCATCGCGCGAGACCGCCACGATTTCCTCATAGCCCGACACGGCCCAGAAGCCGCGATGCCCGTCATGCCGCTCGTTCCACGCCACCGGCGCTTCGCGGCGCAGGCGGGCAAATTCGGCGCGCGGCACACCGGCGTGCCAATTGCCCGCATCGGCAAGGTCGAGCGCGGTGCGCGGGCGATGGTCGGTAGCGTGGGAGGCGATGGTCATGCCGGGTCTCCGCTTGCGAGCGATGGGGCTCCGAACGGAGCGGGATTGGAATGGATGAAATCGACGATCCAGCGCGCTGCCACGCAATCGTCGCGCGGGCCTGCAAGGCTGGCTTGCGCCCCGCGCCACAGGTCTTCACCCATGTCCTGCCGGTGCAGGTCATAGATTTCGGTGACTTGCTCGGGCGTCATTTCCGGGTGAGGCTGGAACGTAAGGATATTCGGGCCGATCATGGTGACGGCAAACGGGCACTCCGGGCTTGAGGCCAGGACTTGCGTGCCGGGCGCCGGCACCACCACCTGGTCCTGGTGCAGGGCGATCAGGCGCATGTGGTCCTGCCCGGCTTCCGGCTCGGCCAGCCAATCGGGCGCGCCGGTCACCGCATAGTCGGTCACGCCAACGCCCCATTGCGGCGCCTTGGCCACCTCTCCGCCCAGCGCGGCATGCAGATGCTGATGGCCATAGCAGATGCCCACCAATGGCCGGTGATGGCGCGCCTGCGCCACGAACGCGCTGAGCGCTGCTTGCCATGGCGCGTTTTCATAAGTGCTGGCCGGGCTGCCGGTCAGCAGCCAGGCATCGCACAAGTCCGGCGCGCTGGGCAGGTGCCCATCCATCGCGCGCCACACAGCAAAGCGCAGGTCCGGGTCCACGGCATGCAGCAATGGCGGAAACCATTGGGCAAAGCTGCCATGCGCCGCGGTCCATTCGGGCTTGTTGTGCCCGCATTCCAGGATGCCGATCACCGTCATGGCCTCACCCCAGCTCGAAGAAGCGACGGCGCTCGTCGATCAGCGTCTTGCCGCGAAACTGCTCCACCTGCGATTGCCGGCCCGAGGTGAACGTCTCGACAAAACGCGCACCCAGCCATTCGCGGGCAAAGTCCGACTGGCGCAGGGCGGCGATCGCGGCTTCCATGTCGCGCACCAGCGGGCGCCCGCCTTGCGCGGCAAAGCCGTTGCCGGTCACCGGCGCTTCGGGCTCCAGCCGGCCCGCGATCCCCGCAAGCCCTGCCGCGATCGTGGCGGCAGCGGCCAGGTGCGGATTGGCATCGGCGCAAGGCAATCGGTTTTCCACGCGCAGCGAGGCGGGGCTTTCGCCCACCACGCGCAGGCAGGTGGTGCGGTTTTCGATGCCCCAGGTGAAGGCCGGCGGGGCAAACGTCCCTTCGGCATAGCGGCGCCAGCTGTTCACCGTGGGCGCGAAGACCAGCATCACTTCGGGCAGGAACTGCTGCAGCCCGCCCACGAAATGGCGGAACGTGTCCGACATGTGATGCGGCGCGTCATCGTCCCAGAACACCGGCCGCCCGGCCAGGTCCTGCAACGAGACATGGATGTGCGAGGATTGACTGTCCGCCTGTTCCGACCAGCGCGGCATGAAGCTGATGGTCTGCCCGCGCTTCATCGCCAGCACGCGCACGAAGTTGCGGAACAGCACTGCCTGGTCGGCCGCAGACATGGCCGGCGCGGCGCGGATGCACGCCTCCATGAAGCCGCCGCCAAATTCCTCGTGCATCTTGGCCAGCGTGATCCCCAGCGTGTCGCACATGTCGGCCACCGCGCCATAGAACTCGGACTGCGCAGCCTGGTAGATCACCAGGTCGTGGCTCACGTGCATGGTTGCCGTGGCCAGCTGGTCAAACCCCTTTTGCGACAGGCTCTGCGCGGTTTCATCAAACAGGGTAAACTCCAGTTCGATCCCCAGCGTGGCCGCCAGCCCGGCCTCACGCGCGCGCTCGATCGTGCGGCGCAGCAGGCTGCGCGGGCAGAACGCCTGCGCATCGCCGGTAAACTCAGCGAGATAGAGCCCGCTATCCTGTGGCACCTCGAACGGCACCGTCACGCGGCTGGCGCGGTCCACCACCAGGCGGCAATCGTGATAGTCCGACTGGTCGTCGGTCACACCGGGCAGATCGAGGAACACATCGGTCGGATCGAGCGCAAGCTGCGCGGGCGACATGCCCATGCCGCTTTCCAGAACGCCGGGCATATCGAGGCCAGACACTTTCTGACCCCGCAGCAGACCGTTGGTATCGACCACGGCCACGGTCGTGAACCGCTCGGGCACATTGGCGTGCATGTCACATTCTCCCCAGAATGTCGGCGGCGGCTGCGTTTCGGCCACTCGCGATGGGGGAAGTCTATCGCAGGGCCAATTGCGGGATTGATCTTTGCAGCCATTAATTTGATATTTTCAGGCAACACCCCCGCCATGAAAGCCAGCGATGCCGTCTCTTGCGCCAGAACCCGAACTGGGCCGCCCCGTCATCCAGGGGCGCGTGGTGGGCGCGATCCTCGATGCGGCGGCGATCGGCCCGGCTCTGCGCGCGCAACTGCTCGACGCACAAGGGATGCGCGGCACGGACCTGCGCGGGCTCGATGCCTCGGTCCCGCTGGCCAGCTACATGCGGCTGTTCGATGCCCTGGCCAAAACGCTGGGCCAGCCCGCGCTGGGCCTTGATCTCTCGCTGCGCATGGGGCCAGAAATGATCGGCGCGCTCGGCTATGCATTCCTGCATTCGGCCACACTCGATGCCGCGTTCGCTGCTTTTGGGCGCGCGGTGTTCAGCATCCAGGGCGTAACCATGCTGCGCTATGACCGTGAACCACAGCCGGTGGTGCGCTATGTCATTTCCGATGATCGCCTGCACCCGCGCCGGCAGGACGTGGAGTTTTCGCTCGGCTATGTCCACGCGCTGATCCGGCGCTTTACCGGCCATGACCGGGCCTTGCGTGAAGTGCATTTCCAGCACCCGCGCGTGGGCCCGCGCGCGCATTACGAGGCGGTGTTCGGCTGCCCCGTCTATTTCGACCAGCCCGGCAATGCGCTGGTGCTGGATGCCGATATCATGACGGTGCCGGGCCGGTTGCACGATCCGCACCTCGTCTCGATCCTGCAGGATGCGATAGACCGCGCCCGGCCCTTTGCCGCCGGAGACGACGCCCTCGCGCCGGCGGTGGAGCGCCTGCTGCCCGATATGATCGAGGCCGGCAACGCCTCGTGCCGCCTGGTGGCCAAGCGCCTGGGACTAAGCGAGGAAACGCTGCGCCGCCGCCTGCGCCAGGAAGGCCATTCCTTTCGCACGCTGCTGCGCCAGCGGCGCTGCGCCATGGCGAGCCGCTATCTGCACGAGACCGGCCTTTCCATCCTGGAGATCGCGCAGCGCACGGGCTATGCCGAAACGGCGGCCTTCACCCGCGCCTATGCCGCGCAAACCGGCATGACCCCCTCGCAAGCGCGGCAGATCGGCAGCGGGATTGATCGGGCGGGAAATTCATGATCTTTGTCCCTCCAGCGTTCCAGCCTTCTCCCGTCAATCGCCACATCGGGACCATCCATGCCAGATCGGGAGAATCCCGGCGAAACGGACATGACACGCGAAGCGCATGATTTCGCGCAGTTTCTGTCCGCCCGCCGCAGCAAGAAGCTCTCGCGCCTGTTCGCGTTCCTGCTCCAACAGGCGCAGCAGGGCCACACGCCGGACGAGGCGGAAATCGCCGCCGCCGTTCGCGGGGACGGCGGGGATGCGCTGCCAGCCTCGAACGTGCGCGTCTATATCTCCCGCCTGCGCAAGATGATGGACGATCATTACGCGCAGCGGCCCGGCCCACGCCTCTCCATTCCGCGTGGGCAATACCGGCTGGTGCTGGACACGCCCGATGCGGATACGCCACCATCCCCCCCTGCCCCCCTGGCCAAGCGCCCGGCACGGCCAGTCCAGATGCGCTGGGTGGCGGCCGGCATTGCCGCTCTCAACCTTGCGCTCGCCGCGGCATTCTGGCTGACGGCTGCGCGCGGCAAGCCAGCGCTGGCAGACACCCTGCTCTGGCAGCCCATGGCCGCCACGCGGCAACAGACCATCGTGGTGGTGGGCGATCATTTCCTGTTCGGAGAGCGCCACGGCGGCCAGGTGGACCAGATCGTGCGCGATCTGGCGATTGCCAGCCGCGCCGATCTTCCCGCCCATGGCGCCGGTGCCGATGGCCCGATCGACCTGGATCTCGCCTATACCAGTTCCAACCTCGTATTCCCGCTGCGCAGCCTGTGGACCGCGCTGGACGGGCTGAATCGCCAGCCCACTGCCCCGGTCGTTCCCGCCTCGCAACTCGATCCCGACATGCTCAAGTCGGGCAACATCATCTATGTCGGCCCGCTCGACGGGCTGGGCCCACTGCTTGGCGATGCCCTGGCGCGCGCATCGGGCTTTGCGCTCGAACCGGGGAAAGAGCATCTGGTCGACAAGGCCACGCACCGTGCCTACCGATCCGATCTGGCGCTGGATGCAGGCGCGGCGGTGCCGCTGCGCGACTATGGCTATATCGCCAGCCTGCCTGGTCCGGCCGGCAACCGCATCGTCATCATCGCAGGGCTCGGCGATGCCGGCGTAACCCAAATGGGCGACCTGGCCGCCAGCCGCACCGGTCTGGCCGAACTGCGCACGCAATTGGGCCGCAGCGGCCGGGCCGACAGTGGCCGCGGGTTCGAGGCGCTCTTTCAGGTCAAGGCGCTCTACAGCCAGGGCTTCGGCCGGCAACTGGCCGTGGCGCGCGACCTGGGCAACCACGGCTTCTGGGACGCCGGCCCCGCCCCACGCTGACGGCCCCTACCGCGTTCCGCGAAGGGGCCGCGCCAAGACCAGCCGGCTTTCATAGCGCAGCGCCCCGGCGGAGCGGATTTCGTAAAGCGCCTCGAACGAGGGCGCGCCCTGCGTGTGGCGCAGCACGGCATCGCGCTGTGCCGGATCGCTGGCGATCCGCGCCATCTGCGCGAGCGCTGCATCCTCCAGCCCCGCCACGATCCACACCGCGCAGCCATCGGGCTTCACGATCCGCGCAAGATAGCCGTAGTCATCGGCAAATACCGGCCGCTGCGCGGGATTGCCATCGCCCCGGTCGATCGTGTCCATCAGCCTTGCGGTGAACGCGTGGCCCGATTTCCCCTGCTGGCCTCCCTGCTGATCAGTCAGTGTGTCGGTCGCCGGATCGAACGCAAAGCCGGATGCCTCGAAGACGGCATCGTGCAGCGCCGCCAATTGGTCGAGCCGCCCGAAATAGACGATGTTGCCCCGGTTGAGCGCCTGCTGCGTCAGCTTGGACGCAGGCACGATTTCGGGCACCGCCGTCGCATTGCCGCTGTGCCCCGCCAACGCGCCCAGCAAGGACCACAGGCCATCGGCGCCGTTCGCCGCCATGTAATAGGTATCGCGATCGGTGGCGGCAGGCGGAAGCTGCGCGGCAGAGCCGACCGTGGGGCGCATGACCAGGCGCGGCGCGCGACCGGCTTCGCGCGTCTGGAGATAGAGGTAGCTGTCGCCTGCCACCACCAGCGGCACGCCACACCGCAAAGGCGCCTGCCCGAACACGGCCAGCGTTCCCGCGCGCGGATCGGCCTGCCCGCGTGCATGAAACAGCACACCCCACCCCGCCAGCGTGACAAGCGCCAGCACACCGGCCAGGCGCAGCGCCGATCCGGCCGGCCGCGCGGGGGTCTGCGTTGCCGGCATCACCGCAGGCGCGGGTGCGGGCTCTGCCAACACCATCCGATATTCGCCCTTGGGCAAGATCAGCCTGGGTCCAAGAACCCCGCGATAGATGTCGTCTAGCCGGGCGCGCAGGCGGTGTACCCACACCCGCACCATAGCATCCTGCGTGGTGTCGAATCGCGGGTCCTTGCCGAACACCTCGAACGCGATCTCGATCTCCTTGGGCGCGCGCAGATCGTGGGCATGGAGGCACAGATAATCGAACAGGCGCAACAGGTTGTCAGACCGCCCTTCTGCCTGCAACAGCACGCGCACGCGCGCCACCTCGCTCTCGAAAGCTGGCGCAGGAACGGCTTGGGTCACGGCCGCGCGATCCTGAAACAAGGGCCCATGTAACGTATCAAAAACCGTTTCCCCCCTTTTGCCCCGGCCTGTTCCCGGTAGCACTCGGCTCGCAAGGCAGTGGCCAGCAGGCCCGGCCCGTGCCGATCCCGGCCGGCACCGACGCGCGAAAAAGAGCAAATCTTGGCGCGAGATAAGGCTCAGCCAGCAGTGCCACGCGGGGATGGCCAAGCAACCCTATACAGAGGAGGGATCAATGAGGAACGGTTTTTCATGTGCGGCCTTGGCCTTGATGGCCGGCACCGCCGCTGGCGCGCAGGCCCGCCCGGCTCCCGCTGAGGACGCCGCCCCCTCTGCGCAGGACGCCCCGCCCGCCAAGGCGGATGCAGCGCCGGTGATCATCGTCTCTGCCCGCCGCAAGGACGAGGCTCTCACTGCCGTTCCCGCCTCGATCACCGCCTATACCTCGGATTTCCTGCAAAAGCAGAACATCACCAGCTTCGCCGACTATGCCACCAAGGTGCCCAACCTCTCGTTCCAGTATGGGCAGGGCGGCAGCCTGTTGTGGAGCGGCAGCCGGCAGACTGCCATTCGCGGCGTCGTCGGCAATGAAACCACCGCCTATTACATCAACGACACGCCCGTGCCCGCCTCGGTCAGCCCGCAGACGCTCAACCTGGATCGCATCGAAGTGCTCAAGGGTCCGCAAGGCACGCTGTTCGGCGCCAGCTCGATGGGCGGCAACTTGCGCTATATCACCAAGGTCCTTTCGCTGCGCGATACCAGCGGCGTGGTGCAGGTGCAGGGCGGGCAGACGCACCATGGCGCGTTGGATGCCGATGCCAATGCCCAGGCCAACCTCGTCCTGGTGCCGGGCCGCGTCGCGCTCGATCTAGCGGGCGGATACACGCGGGAATCGGGCTATATCACCCGCCGCTTCCCCGATGCGCAGGGCCGCCTGCAAAGCCGCAGCGGCCAGGGCCGCAACGACTTGTTCTCCGGCTCTGCCACCTTGCGCGCGCAAGTGACCGACCGGCTGGAAATGAGCCTTTCCGCCATCGGCCAGGCGAGCAAGCTCAATGGCTTTCCCGCCGTCTATGCCCATTTGCCTGCCTATCGCGTCACCGGCCTGGTCATCGACCGCGCCCGCGATGTGCAGGAAAGCGCCAAGGACCGCTGGGGCATCGGCTCGCTCGTGCTGAAATACCGGGGTGACGGGATCTCGGTGGTGTCATCCACCAGCTATTTCGCGCGCAAGATCAACGAAGTGGAAGACGATACCGAAGGCTCGAACCAGTTCCTCGCGGCCGTAGGCGTAGATCTGCCCGAACAGCCGGCTTTCGCCACGCTGACCGTGCAGAAGGAACGCCGCTTCACCCAGGAAGTGCGCGCCTCGTTCGACAATGGCCTCATCCTGCCCGGCTTGTCGGGCATCGTGGGGTTCTATTACCAGCAGGCCCACCGCGACACCCGCGTACCTGCCCAGTTCAGCCAGGCTCTTGCCGATGCCGGGCAGGAGCCGCCCTACCTGGGAGACAGCACCCTGATCGAACGCTCGCGCGACACCGCGCTGTTCGGCGAACTCTATTACGAGATCGCGCCCAAGCTTTCGCTCACCGCCGGGCTGCGCCATTACTGGATCACCCGCAAGACCGATCCGACCACCGATACCGGTTTCATCATCGGCCCCGGCGGCGCCAACCAGCCAGGGCTTTACAGCCGCCAAGCCGGCTTCGTGCCCAAGCTGGTCCTGTCCTACAAGCTCGGCACGCAAGGCAATGTCTATGTCTCGGCGGCCAAGGGCTTTCGCCCCGGCGGATCGCAGCAGCGCCTGCCGGAAATCTGCGCCGCCGATCTCGCCGCGCTGGGGCTGACGGTCGATGGCGTGCGCCAATATCGCTCCGACACGCTGTGGAGCTATGAAGTGGGCGCCAAGAGCCAACTGGCCGACCGGCGCATGAGCATTTCGGCCGCCGCCTTCCAGATCGACTGGTCGAACATCCAGCAATCGGTGCTGCTGCCCTCGTGCACGGTCTCGTTCACCGGCAATGCCGGCAAGGCGCGCATTCGCGGCGGGGAACTGGAACTCTCGGGCCGGCCGCTGGCCAATGTGCCGCTCACCATCCAGGCCGGCCTCGGCTTTACCTCCGCGATCCTCACCGATCGGGGCTACCTGCCCGATCGCAACGGCAGCCGGCTTGCGCTGGTGCCGCGCTGGACGGCCAGTGTCTCGGGCTACTACGAACAGCCGGTGGGCAATGGAATGAACGGCTTCATCTCGGCCGATTACAGCTGCACCTCCGCCGTTCCGGTGTCAGATGGCCTGGGCGGGTCCTATACGCGCCAGCCGTTCAACATCGTCAACGGCAACATCGGCGTCAGCTTCGGCTCCTCGCAGCTCATGCTCTTCGTCAAGAACGCGCTCGACAAGCGGTTGAACTATGGCGACCAGCCCTCGGCCGGCTTCGACCAGCAGGAAGAGGTCAACGGCAATCTCGAGCGCATCCCGCGCGTGATCGTGGGCAGGCCGCGCCAGATCGGCGTGCAACTGCGCCAATCGTTCTAACCTTCCCCACTCCCACTTCCCTGCCGCACGCCCCGCCCGCCCTTTCGCGGACGCGGTCGTGCGCGCATTCCGCAAGGAAATCCCATGTCTGTACCCGCCTACATCGTTGTCGCCACACCCGTATCGGCTCCCCGCCAAGTGCCCGCTCGCGAAGGCTTCACCGTCATGGAATTGATCCGCGAAGCCGGCATTGAAGACTTGCTCGCGGCCTGCGGTGGCGCCTGTTCGTGCGCCACTTGCCACGTTCAAGTCGATCCTGCCCAGGCCAGCCTCCTGCCCGCCGTGGCGCCGCAAGAAGAAGCCCTGCTCGATGCGCTCGACGCGCGCACGGCCTTTTCGCGGCTGTCATGCCAGCTGCCGTTCTCGGCCGCGCTGTCGGGCCTGTCGGTCACCGTCGTGCCGGCGGAATAGGCCCCCATTCGGAGACAACCCATGGACCATCTGGTTCAGGCCCTGCGCGCCGCCTATGCCGACGCCTGGCAGGACATCATTTCCGGCGCGATCCTGTTCGATCTGCTGTACTTCGCCGTGGGCGCGCTGTTCTATTTCGTGCTCTACGAACGGCGCACCCGCCGGGTTCGCCTGCACCAGCTGCCGCGCTACATCGTCGATCCGCACCTGCTGCACAGTACCGCGCCGGTCGAACACACGCGGCAATCGGCGCGGATCGACCGGCAATCGTGGCTGCTGCGCTTCCTGTGGGCGCCGCCACTCACCGCGCTCACCACCGCGCTGGCGCTGGTCTTCGGGGTGTTCCTCAGCGGCAAGCTCGATGCCTGGCTGGGCGCGCGGCCACCCGTCAGCTGGCCGGAATGGGCGGTGCTGCTGTGCCAGATCGGCGCTATTTTCCTCGTCGGCGATTTCGGCAACTACTGGAACCACCGCTGGATGCACCGCGTGCCGATCTACTGGTCGTTCCACCGCGTCCACCATTCGGCCGAAACGCTCAACTACTTCACTGGCAACCGCGAACACCCGCTCGAAGTGTTTCCCAGCGCGATCATCCAGGGCTTCTGGAACGGGCTGGGCGCGGGCCTGGTGCTCTGGGCCACGGGCACGCCGCTGATGTCAGGCACGCTGCCGGTGCTGGTGGCGCTGGGCGTCGTGTGGAATATCCGCACGATCCTCTACCATTCGCATTTCCCGCTCTCGTTCGGCAAGCTCGATTACCTGATCGGCGGACCGATCCTGCACCAGCTGCATCACAGCGCCGAAGCCCAGCATTTCAGCCAGAATTTCGGCGTGCAGCTGTTCTGTTGGGACTGGATCTTCGGCACGATCTACGTGCCGGCCAAGGGCGAAACCTTCCGCCTGGGCCTGAGCGAGAGCGAACTCGGCGCCAGCAACCCGCACGGCACGCTCAAGGGCTTTTACTGGGAACCGGTCGGCAATGCCTGGCAAGTGCTGCGCGGGGCCGGGCGCGACGATCAGTAGGCCAGGACCACGCCCCGCGCCGCCACGGCCGCCGTGTCGGCCTCGCTAACGGCATCGCCGATCAACAGCAGCGTCGGCCGGTCGGCCGCAAATCCGCCGACAACCAGCGGCAGCAGGTCGAGCCGGGTGCGCAGCCGCTGTTCCTGCGGCAGGGATGCATCGCAGGTGATCAGCACCGGCGTGGCGGGCGCCAGGCCGGCCGCGATCAGCGCGGCGCTCAAGGCAGGGGCCGCCTCGCGCCCCATGTAGACCGCAATCGTGCTCGCCGGATCGGCAAGGCTGGCCCAATCCAGGTCCAGCGCCTCGCCCCGGCGGCTGTGCGCCGTGATGAACTGCACCTTGCGCGCCACACCGCGCAGCGAGAGCGAGATACCCGCCGATGCCGCCGCCGCGCTTGCCGCCGTCACGCCGGGGCAAATCCGCACCCGCGCGCCGATCGCGCGCAGCGCGGTGATTTCCTCGGTGGCGCGGGCAAACATCGCCGGATCGCCGCCTTTCAGCCGCACCACGCGCTGGCCCGCCTGCGATGCCGCCACCAGCATCTGGTCGATCGTCTGCTGGTCTTTCGAATGGCGGCCGGAACGCTTGCCCACGCTCACCTGCTCGACGTGCGGCGGGATCAGCGCAAGGATGCCGGGGCCAACCAGCGCATCGTAAAACACCACGTCGGCCGCCATGATCAGCCGCTCGGCCTTGCGCGTCAACAGGTCGGGATCGCCCGGCCCCGCGCCCACCAGCCAGACATCACCGGGCGCGAAAGGATCATTGCACTGCATCGACACTCTCCTGCCTGCATTCGATTTTCTGCGGGATCACTGTCTGTGCGAGGATGTTCGCCAGTGCCGGGCGGCACGAACCGCAATTGCTGCCCGCGCCCAGCGCCTTGCCGATGGCGGCCACGTCCACCAGCGCCTGCGCGCGGATCGCGGCAACGATCTGGTGCACCCCGATATCGAAGCAGACGCAGACCGTGGCGCCCTTGTCAGGCTGGTTGCCCGGCCCCCGCGCGGCGAGCACGCTGGCGCCCACCTCTTGCACGCCCAGTTGCCCGATCAGCCAGTCGCGCGATGGCAGCACGCCGGTGCGGGTGATGAACAGCACGGCGGCCAGGCGCCCCTCGCGCAAGATCGCGATGCGGCGGTTGCCGCGCGTCGCGTCGATGGCTTCCACCCGCTCCCCCTTGGGCAGCAAGGCATCGAGCCGCGCCGGATCGCCATTGCCGGCCAGTTCGTAAAGCGCGCCGCCTGGCACGGCCACGCGCGTGGCCCACAGGCACGGCGGCTTCACCGGGTCTTCGCCGCGCAGGATCAGGAAGCCGGTCCATTGCGGCGCCACTTTTTCCGCGCGCGCGGGCGTTGCCTTGAAACCGGGCTGGCCGGAATGGGGATCGACCACGGCGCGCGGCAAAAGGCCGGTGCGCCCGCCGCTCGATGTCTGGTCGGTCCAGTGGATCGGGGTGAAGATTTCGCCCGGCCGCTGATCGGCAGTGATCTTCACGCGAAACAGGCTGTCCCCCTGCGCGGTGGAAACGCGCGCCAGGTCGCGATCGGCCAGGCCCAGCCCTTGCGCATCGTCCGGGTGCATTTCCACCAGCGGCTCCTCGCGGTGGCGCGCCAGCTTGGGCGAAAGGCCGGTGCGCGTCATGGTGTGCCACTGGTCGCGATAGCGCCCGGTGTTGAGCGTCAGCGGCCAGTCGCGCACCTGCCCTTGCAGGTCCATCTGCCGCGTGGCCACCAGCCGCGCCTTGCCGTCGGGCGTGGGAAAGCGCGCGTCGGCAAAAGGCATTCCGCCCCAGCGAAAACTTTCCATCGCGTCATAGCCGTGGTTGCCCAAAGTGGCCTGCCCCGCCAGGTTCAGCAGCCGCTGTCCCTGGTTCTGATAGGCGGTCAACCGTGCATGCTCGCGCCAGATATCGGCCGGCCGATCATAGGCAAATGCATTGCCCCAGCCCATGCGCCGCGCCACTTCGCCGATGATCCACCAGTCGGGCCGCGCTTCGCCGGGCAACGGCAGGAACGCGCGCTGGCGGCTGACGGTGCGGTCCGAATTGGTGACCGTGCCGTCCTTTTCCGCCCAGCCGGCGGCGGGCAGGCGCACATGGGCATGGGCCATGGTGTCGGTATCGGCCATGATGTCAGACACCACCACGAACGGGCATTGCGCCAGCGCCGCGCGCACCCTGTTGGCATCGGGCAGCGACACGGCCGGGTTGGTCGCCATGATCCACAGCGCCTTGATCCGCCCGTCTTCCACCGCGCGAAACAGGTCCACGGCCTTGAGGCCAGGCTTGGTCGCCATGCGCTGCGCCGCCCAGAAACGGCCCACCCGCGCCACGTTGTCGGGCGCGAAATCCATGTGTGCGGCCAGCGTCGTCGCCAATCCGCCCACTTCGCGCCCGCCCATGGCATTGGGCTGCCCGGTGATCGAAAAGGGCGCGGCGCCGGGCTTGCCGATGCGGCCTGTTGCCAGGTGCACATTGATGATTGCGTTGACCTGGTCGGTGCCGCGGACAGACTGGTTGATGCCCTGGCTGAACAGCGTGACCGTGCGCGGGTTTGCGGCAAACAGGTCGAAGAAGGATTTCAGCAGCGCCGGATCGAGATCGCACTGCTGCGCCGTGCTCCACAAGTCGTGACCGCTGCGCAGATGGTCCCAAAAGGCTTCGGGCGCAGCCACATGATCGTCCAGAAACGCCTGGTCGACCAGCCCCTTGGCATCGCACCAGGCCAAGAGCCCGTTCATCAGCGCCACGTCGCTGCCCGGCCGCAACGCCAGGTGCAGGTCTGCCCCCTCGCAGGTTTCGGTGCGGCGCGGATCGATCACCACCAGCTTGGTGCCCCGCGCCGCGCGCGCGGCCTGGATGCGCTGATAGACGATGGGGTGGCACCATGCGGTGTTGGACCCCACCAGCACGATCAGGTCTGCCTGGTCGAGATCGTCATAGCTTGCCGGCACCACGTCCTCGCCAAAGGCGCGCACATGGCCGGCCACCGCGCTCGACATGCACAGGCGGCTGTTGGTGTCGATATTGGCCGATCCGATGAAGCCTTTCATCAGCTTGTTGGCGACGTAGTAATCCTCGGTCAGCAACTGGCCCGAGACATAGAACGCCACGCTGTCGGGGCCATGGCGCCGCACCGTGTCGGCAAACTTGCGCGCCACCTGGTCGAGCGCCTTGTCCCAGCTGACACGCGCGTTGCCAACCATGGGGTGCAGCAGCCTTCCGGCCAGCCCCAGCGTTTCGCCCAGGTGCGTGCCCTTGGAACACAGCCGCCCCTGGTTGGCCGGGTGCGCCTCGTCCCCCGCGATCGTCGCCGATCGCGGCCCGGTCGGCGTCGCGGCTATGCCGCAGCCCACGCCGCAATAGGCGCAAGTGGTGCGGACCGGCTCACTCATCAGGCGGCAGCCTTTGCAGGGGCCGGCACCACAGCCTCGCGCAGCAGGAACAGGCGCCCGGCTTCCACTTTCAGCGGAATCGTGGGCACGCAGCCTTCGTCCTCGCCCAGCGCCTTGCCGGTCTTGAGCGAGATGTTCCAGTTGTGCAGCGGGCACGTCACCACGCTGCCGTGAACGATCCCCTGGCTCAGCGGCCCCTGCTTGTGCGGGCACTGGTTCGCCAGCGCATAGAACTGGTTGTCCATCGTGTGGAACACCGCGATTTCCACCCCGCCGCGCACCGGCAGCGTGCGCGCGCGGCCTTGTGGGATCTGGTCCACCGGGCCGATGTCGAGCCAGGTTCCGGTTTGGCTGTACTGCGTCATGCCACATACTCCACGGGGCGCACTTCGGCCATGTGCTGGTGCAGGTCGGCGTCCTCGCCGGCGGCGCGGCGTGCCCACGGGTCGTCCTGCATGAATTGCTGGGAAAACAGGAAGCGGCCGCGCAGGGCCTCGCGCCCGGCGTCGTCTTCGACGATGCGGCTCTTCACGTAATCCACGCCCACGCGGGCCACCCAGGGCGCGGTGCGCTCCAGATAGCGCGCTTCCTCGCGATAGAGCTGGATGAACGCGGCGCAGTAATCGAGCGCTTCCTGCTCGGTCGCCACCTTGCACAGCAGGTCGGTCACGCGAACGTGAATGCCGCCATTGCCCCCGACGTGCAGTTCATAGCCGCTGTCGACGCAGACCACGCCGAAATCCTTGATCGTCGCTTCGGCGCAATTGCGCGGGCAGCCCGATGCGGCAATCTTGAACTTGTGCGGCATCCAGGAACCCCAGGTCATCTGCTCGATGCGCACGCCGAGCCCGGTGGAATCCTGCGTGCCGAACCGGCACCATTGCGATCCCACGCAGGTTTTCACGGTGCGCAACGACTTGCCATAGGCGTGGCCCGAAACCATCCCCGCGGCATTGAGGTCGGCCCAGACGGCCGGCAGGTCTTCCTTGCGGATGCCGAAGATATCCAGCCGCTGCCCGCCGGTGACCTTGACCATCGGCGCGTCATACTTCTCCACCACGTCGGCAATCGCGCGCAACTCGCGCGGGTTGGTCAGCCCGCCCCACATCCGCGGCACGACCGAATAAGTGCCGTCCTTCTGGATATTGGCATGCAGGCGCTCGTTGACGAAGCGGCTGCGCTGGTCGTCCTTGTATTCCCCCGGCAGCGCGCAAAGCAGGTAATAGTTCAGCGCCGGCCTGCACGAAGCGCAGCCTTCGGGGCTTGCCCAATTGAGCTTGTGCATCACTTCGGGGATCGAGCGCATGTCCTGCGCCACGATTTCGCGGCGCACGTCGTCGTGGGTGAAGCTCGTGCACTTGCACATGGTCTTGGGGCCGGCTTCCACCTCGTCGCCCAGGGTCAGGGCCAGCAGGCTTTCCACCAGGCCCGTGCAGCTGCCGCAGCTGGCCGATGCCTTGCAGGTGGCGCGCACGGCATCCAGGCTGTGCGCGCCCTTGGCGATGCAGGAAACCACCTGCCCCTTGCTCACGCCGTTGCAGCCGCAAACCTCGGCATCGTCCGAGAGTGCTGCAACGGCCGCCTTAGGGTCCAGCGCGCCGCCTCCTGCGGCGAAGGCCTGGCCAAAGATCAGCATGTCGCGGATGGCGCCGATATCCTCACCGCGCTTGAGCAGGTCGAAGTACCAGCCGCCATCGGCCGTATCGCCATAGAGCACGGCGCCGATCACGCGATCGTCGCGCACCACCACGCGCTTGTAGATGCCGCGCGCCGCATCGCGCAGCACGATATCCTCGCACCCTTCCCCGCCCGAAAAATCGCCGGCAGAAAACACGTCGAGCCCGGCCACCTTGAGCTTGGTGGACGTGACCGACCCGCGATAGCCGCTGTGGCGCTCGGTCAGGCCGTCGGCCAGGCTGCGGCACATGTCCCACAGCGGCGCCACCAGGCCATAGACCTGGCCATCGTGCTCCACGCATTCGCCCACGGCCAAGACATCGGGATCGCTGGTGACCATGTGATCGTCCACCACGATGCCGCGCCCCACGGCCAGGCCCGCCTCGCGTGCCAGGGCGGTTGCCGGGCGGATGCCCACGGCCATGACCACCAGGCTTGCGGGAATTTCGCGGCCATCCTTCAGGCGCACGCCTTCCACCTTGTCGGTGCCCAGGATCGCTTCGGTATTGGCGCCGGTCAGGATCGTCTGCCCGCGCGCCTCCAGCGCATTCTTGAGCAGCCAGCCCGCCGCTTCATCGAGCTGGCGCTCCATCAGCGTGTCCATCAGGTGGATCACGGTCACTTTCATGCCGCGCAGCGTAAGCCCGTGCGCCGCTTCGAGCCCCAGCAACCCGCCGCCGATCACCACCGCACTGCCGCCTTGCGCCGCTGCGGCAAGCATGGTGTCGACATCGTCCATGTCGCGAAAGCTGATGACGCCGGGCAAGTCCTTGCCGGGCACGGGAATGATGAACGGGTCCGATCCCGTGGCGATCAGCAGCTTGTCATAGCCGATCGTGCGGCCCTGCCGCGTCACCACGGTCTTGGCCGCACGGTTGATCGCCATGGCCGGATCGCCGGAAACAAGGTCGATGGCGTTGTCGGCATACCAGGCGGCATCGTTGATCACGATGTCGTCAAAGCTCTTTTCACCGGCCAGCACGGGCGAGAGCATGATGCGGTTGTAGTTCACGCGCGGCTCGGCGCCCAGGATCGTGATCCGATAGCGTCCACCATCACGCGCAAGGATTTCCTCCACCGCGCGGCAACCGGCCATCCCGTTGCCGATGACCACAAGATGCTCCCGCGCTGGCACGGGCAGCGTTACCACGCCGTCTCCTTCGTGCGCGACCGGGTCGATCCCGTCCTGACAGTCCATCGCCGTTACTCCAGAAAAGAAAAAAGCCGCCATCCGGAACCGCGGGCTTTGAAACCCGAAGCTCTGGATGGCGGCTTTGCCATCGTATGGTGCCCTGCCGGTCCAACCCTGAACCGGCGTGGCTATGTAATGCGAGACAACCTTGTCTCTTGCATTGCAGCATAGGCCCAATCGCGTTGATGCTCAAGCGATTCTGCAAGGCTGCGCGATATTTTAGAGTGCCCAGTCGGCCTGTAACCACACCTTGCTGGTATCGGTCGCCAATGTCCGCGCGTCGTAGTGCGCATAGCGCACGGCCAGCGTGGTCTTCATCACCTTTGCAGATGCAAGAAGATCCCACTCGCTGCCATAGCGCCGCACGTTCCTGTCACTGTCGAACCGGTGCCAGGTCGCGCCCAGCGTGACATCGGCGAGCGGCCCCAGCTTCTTCTGCCCATAGCCGGTGCCGAAATAGAGATCGCGCACCCCATCGGGCGGCGTGGTCAGGAACTTGTCTGCCCAGCCCTGGAACTTGAAATTGGTGCCAAGCGGGGTCTGGAAACTGGTCAGCGGCGCGCCGCTGCTGGCGCCCAGAACTTCGTATCCGGCATTGAGCTTGAAGCCGCGCATGTCGAGCGTGGCATCGGCCAGCCAGTAATCGGCTTTATACTCATGCGGGTTGCGGTGATAGGCCGATTGCCGGGCATAGCTTGCCTGGTAGGCCAGCTTTACCTTGGGCAACAGCGTCTGCGCGCCGGCCAGGCGCACACCATAGGTCTGGCTGGAAAGCCCGAAAGCCTGCACCGCCGCTTCGTCCTCGTCCACCAGATAGGCAAAGCCGGTCAGCGTGCCCGCCTTGCTGCTCCAGGAAAGATTGCCCAGCACGGTGTTGCCGTCCACCGACTGCGGGCGCGCGCCCTTGCCCTGGATGCCCCAGATCGTCCGCACACTCCAGGCATAGGCCATGTCGAGCTTTACATGCTTGGTCGGCATGAGTTCGGCGCGCACGGCGTCGAACGTCTGGGCATTGTCGCGAAACGCCACGTTGCCGACAAAGCGTTCGTCATCCAGCTTGATAACCTGGCGCCCGGCCGTCACCGTCAAGCCCTTGGTGGCATAACGCAGTTGCGCCACATAGAGCGCCACGTTCTGCGGATCGGCCACCAGCGGGCGGTTGGCGGGGCCATCGAGGCCGTCGAAATAGTGATCCACCATGGCCAGCGTGCCCTGCGCCACCACCGTGGCAGACAGCGCGCCGCTGCTGGCCGTCAGGCCACCGCGCGCCCGCGCCGTCAGCGCCTGCGCCTTGAGTGGCAGGCCATCCTGATCGACCTGTTCATAGCGCAGCCGGGCTTCGGCCACGGGTGCAAGCTGGATCTGCTGGGCACAAGCGGGCCCGGCGATGGCCAGCGTGGCCACCGTTGCAACAAGATATTTCATGGAAACGAACGCCCCCCTCGGACGATGGATTTGAATTGGGCGGCAGCCGCACCGGCCGCCGCCCATCAAGCGATCAGATGCGCGCGCCGCTGGTCCAGGTGGCGCGCCACTTGCCCTTCACCAGCGCCACCGTGATCAGCGCCAGAACCGCCAGCCCGGCAAAGATCAGGAAGCCGGGAGCAAAGCTGCCGGTCCATTGCTTGGCCAGGCCCAGCGAGCTGGCGAGGTAGAACCCGCCGATGCCGCCTGCCATGCCGACCAGCCCGGTCATCACGCCGATTTCCGCCTGGAACCGCTGCGGCACCAGCTGGAATACCGATCCGTTGCCGGTGCCCAGCGCCAGCATCGCCACCACGAACAGACCCAGCGCGCCGGGCAGTGTGGCGGCTTGCGAAACGCCGGCCAGCGCCAGGGCAGCAATGACGAAAACGATCATCAGCGCCTTGATCCCGCCGATCCTGTCGGCCAGCGCCCCGCCCACCGGCCGCACCAGCGACCCGGCAAAGACGCAAGCGGCCGTGCAATAGCCGGCCACGATCGGCGTCAGCCCGAACTGGTCGGTGAAATAGATCGGCAGCGAAGCGGCAAGGCCCACGAAACCGCCGAAGGTCACGCTGTAGAAAGCCATCAGGATCCAGGCGTCGGCAGACTTGAGCGGCTGGAAATAATCGACCAGGCGCTTGGCCGGCGGCGCATTGGGCGCGTCCTTGGCCATGATCATATAGGCCACGAATACTACGGTAAGCGGAATGCACGCCAGGCCCAGCACCGCGTTCCAGCCCAGCGCCTTGGCCAGGATCGGCGCGAACAGCGAGGCCAGGACGGTCCCCGAATTGCCCATGCCGGCAAAGCCCATGGCCTTGCCCTGGTGCTCTGGCGGATACCAGCGGCTGGCCAGCGGCAGCGCGATGGCAAAGCTCGCGCCGGCAAAACCCAGGATCACGGCCAGCACCATGGTGCCGGCAAAGCTATTGACCCCCAGGAACCAGGCCGAAAACAGCCCGGCAATCACGATGATCTGGCTGATCGCACCCGAACGCTTTGGCCCGATGCGATCGACCAGCAGGCCGTTGACCACGCGCAGCAGCGCGCCCGCCAAAGTGGGCGTGGCCACCATCAGTCCCTTTTCAGCCGGGGTGAGCGCCAGCGTCTTGGCGATCATCGGCGCCAGCGGCCCCAGAATCACCCAGACCATGAACGCCAGGTCGAAATAGAGAAAAGCGGCAATCAGCGTGGGCGTGTGCCCCGCTTTCCAGAAACTCGACGCCGCCGCGCCCGGCGGGGCATTATCCTTGCGGTCCCAATATGCTGTAGCCATGACACGTTCCCCCGGTCATCGAAATGGAAACGAAAAAAAGCCGCAGGCCGGACGCGCGCACTTTTGGCGTGGTCCGGTCAGCGGCTTTGCTGCGAAATGTTGGGTGAAATAGCGGCCCCATCATTGGGACGGGCTATTCATGTGGACGCGCATCGTCGCGCGGTCGCCTATACTATCTCGCGAATCGCTTCATGTTGCAAGGCACAAAAAACGCCTATTCGCGCATCAGCGCCGCATGGCAAATTCCCGCAGGAAATCCTCGATTTGGTCCGGATCGAATATCCGCCCGTCGAAAAACCGGTCCGGCCCCAGCGTCAATCCGCCGCGATGGGTGCCCACGGCCATCGGCGCCTTGACCGCGCCTTCCAGCTTCATGCTCGCGCCCGGCATCGGCAGCCCGCTGTCGGCCAGGGCGCGGCGGAACACATCGGGGCGGAACACGGCCGCTGCGCGCGCTGCCGTCTCGCGATCGTGGGTCACCATGCCCCAGCGCACCAGCTGCGAATAGATCCACAGCGCCTGGCTGCGCCACGGAAAGCCCGTCGCCTCGCGCGCGAACAGCATGAAATCGGGGCTGTCCACGGGCGCTTCCCCCTGCCGCGCCACGATCCGCCCGGACAGCGCGCGCGCGATCAACTCGGCCGGCAGGTCGACATAGCGCGGGCTGGCCAAAAGCTCGGCCAAAGCCTCGTGATGGGCCGGATCGTCGCACCAGGCCGCCGCCCGCGCCAAGGCGCGAAGCAACCGGTCGGTGGTTTCGGGATTGGCGTCGAGCCAGTCCTGCCGGAACGCCAGCACCTTTTCCACGCCGCGCTGCCAGATCCGCTCGCCAATGGCGACGGTTTCCGCCAGGCCCGCATTCACCGCCGCGCTGCCCCAGGGCTCACCGGCAATGAACCCGTCGATTTCACCCGCGCGCATCGCCTCCACCGTCAGCGAAGGCGGCAGCACGCGCAGCACCACGTCGCGGTCGGGATCGATCCCCGCGCTCGCCAGCCAATAGCGCACCATGATGGCGTGGCTGGAAAAGCGATGGACGATGCCGATCACCGGCTTGCGCCGCCACAGCCCGATCGCGGCGGCAAAATCGTGCGCCGTGCCCAGCGGATCGGCCAGCCTGCGGCCAAGGTCCGGCTCCAGCGCCTGGGCGAATTGCGGCGCCATGACCAGCATGTTGCCATTGACGCTCAGCTTGTAGGGCGCGGCCAGCGCGGCGGGTTGCTGGCTCAACCCCAGGGTCACCGCCACGGCCAGCGGCGCCAGCATTTGCGCGGCCTGGACCTGGCCATAGACCAGCCGGTCGCGCAGCGTGGCCCAGCTGGTGGTGCGCACCAGGTCAATCGCCAGCCCTTCTTCCTCGGCAAAGCCCTGCTCGCGCGCCACGGCCAGCACGGCCACGTCGGTCAGCGGCAAGAAGGCCATTTGCAGCACTTGGGTCATAGCCCCCCTCCCAACAGGTCGCTCGCCGTGATCAGGGCCTGCGCCACATCCACGATCTTCTTGCCCTGGTTCATCGCGCTGCTCCGCAGCAGGGCATAGGCCTCCTGCTCTGCCAAGCCGCGCTGGTTCATCAAGATGGCCTTGGCGCGGTCGATCGTCTTGCGGTCGGCCAGCGCGGTGCGCGCTTCGTCCAGTTCCGATTGCATCCGGGCAAAGGCGTTGAACCGCCGCACCGCCAGTTCCAGCACCGGCTTCACGCGCTCCTTGCGCAGCCCATCGACGACATAGGCCGAAACGCCGGCATCGATCGCCGCGCCGATCATCGCATCGTCTGACTGGTCGACGAACATCGCGATGGGCCGGGCCAGTGCGCGGCTCACCATCAGCATTTCTTCCAGCGTATCGCGGCTCGGGCTGCCCAGGTCCATCAGGACCACATCGGGCGCCATGCGCTCAAGCCGCGCCACGAAGGCGCCGTGGGGCGGCACGATATGGATGTCGTCATACCCGGCTTCGCGCAGCCCTTCCTCCAGGACCGTGGCGCGCAGCCCGCTGTCGTCGATAATGACAATTCGCATCGGCGCCCTTTCGCGGGCAACCATAGCAACAGATCGACGCCTCGCGTCAATGCCAAGGTTGCACCGCAACAGCGGCAGTCATGCCATCAGCGTGCGTCTCCGTGGAGCGGCGCCTGGGAACCGGCCAGCAGGGTATCGATCGTCTTGAGGCCATAGGGACGCTTGCGATAGAACAGCACCCCGATCAGCAACCCGCCCAGGCCGACAACGCGGGTGAGCATATCGAATGTGAAGAACGCATAGATGCCGGCCGCCGCCAGGCAGAGCGCGCTGACGAAGGGATAGATCGCAAAGATCGCGAACTGGCCCGGCTCTGTCCGCCAGGTCTGGCGATAGAGATAGGCACAGGCAAGGCCCGCCAGGCCATAGTAGAACGAGACCTGCAGCGCGATCGCCTTGACCGAGGTGGACAGGATCAAGCTGACGCTGGGCATGAAGCAGGCCAGCAGCATCAGCACAACGCCCAGCCCCATGATCAGGTACATGGCATTGACCGGCGTGCGCGCCTTGGGGTGGATTTCCCCGAAGGTCACCGGCATCGAACCGGCCCGGCCCATGGCAAACAACGTGCGCGAAAACTGCAGCAGCAGCGTTTCCATCGATGCCACGCTCGACAGGATCACGGCAATGCTCGCCGCCAGCGTGCCCACCGGGCCCAGGCCGGATTCCTGCGCGATCTGGTAGACGAGATTGGCCGAAAGGTCCTTGCCCTGGCTCACGCTGAACAGCACCAGCGTGGCACCGGCAAAGGCCACGAAATAAGCGGTGGTGATGAACACGCTGATGAACCCTGCGGTCCCCGCATCTTCCTCCTCGGCGCAGGTTTCCTCGCCCAGGTTGGCGGTCACGTCCCAACCCCAATAGAAGAACACGACAAGCAGCGCCGTGGGCGCCAGGGTGCCCGCCGGATAGTCCAGGCTGAACCACGACCACGATGGCGGATTGATCGCGCCATGGCGAAACGCGTGCACGGCCGCACCTACCAGAACCGCTGTGATCACAAATAACTGGATGACCGTCATGATCACCTGGACCTTGCTGGTCAGCCCGATGCCGATCATCAGCACGACCGCAATGGCCAGGAACCACACCAGCCCGATGGCCGTGGACAGAATCACGCTGTCGGCCAGCGTGGGATCGAAAATGCTCAGCGTTGCCGCGCCCAGCGGTGATGATCCGGTCACCGTAAACACGGCCGCCGCCACCAGCAGCGCCCAGCCCGAAGCAAATCCGAACGGCTTGCCAAACAGGCGCCCGGTCCATTCGTAACCGGCCCCGGCATTGGGCATCCTGGCGCCCAAGCCTTTATAGGCCATGGCAATTCCAATCATCGGCAAGGCGAAATAGACCAGTGCGCCAGGGGCCCGGATACCCGCCGTGCCGATCAGGCTGGCCAGCGCCACCGAAACCGAAAAACCCGGCGCGCTGCCCGCCACGCCCATGATGATGGACTCGGCCATCGAGAGGGCACCTGTCTGCAATTTGGCGGTCATTGCGTGTTCCCCCCTACCAACCGCCATCGGCCAGCAGCTACACCCATTTCATAATGCGCGGAAAGTCCAGGTGTCAAACATAGATCACACATGACGAAGGCGATTGTCCCGGTCACGCTTCGGGATCGCGGCGAAGGGCCTGGCACATGCAATGCACGGCGCCGCCTCCCAGTGCGATCATCGACACGTCGGGATCGTAGACTTCAAGCCCTTCGGCGCGGCACAGGTCGATCAGGTTGCGGCTGGTCGATGGGATCAGCACGCGATCGTTGCCCAGCGCCACGATATTGGTGCCCAGCTGCATGGCATCGCCGTAGGATACCGGCAGGATGCGGATCCCCTGCGCCTTGAGCCAGTCCACCAGGTGCGGCTCCACCGCTTCGACGCAGACCACGGCCAGGTCGCGCGCGATCATGCCCATCTGCACATCCAGGTGCAGGAAGTGCGGATCGAAGGAATAAGTATGGAATTCCCAGCCCTCGGCCTCGAACCAGCGCTTGATCTGGGCCACGGCCGGCTCGATCGAGCGTTCGCCGGAAAAGCCGCAGATCGCCACGCCTGGCTTGAGCACCATGAAATCGCCGCCTTCGACATTGCCGGCCGAGACGATGTCGAAGATCGGAATGTCGTTTTCCAGGTAAAAGCGCAGGACCGAAGCGATTTCGCCGCGGCGATAGGGCTTTTGCAACTGCATGATGATCGCGCCCCACGGCGTCATCACGCTGCTGTCGCGGGCAAAGATCTGGTAGGGCAATCCCGCTTCGGCGGGCAGGGTATGCACGTTCACCCCGGCCTGCCGATAGGCATGGACCATCTCGCCATATTGGCGCCGCGCCACGTCGGCATCGAAGCGCAGGCCTTCGCGCTCGGTGCGCTGGGCCACGGCATTGCCCGCCTGCCAACTGAAATTGTCGACAGGGCCAACCAGCACGTCGCGCAGCACGCCAGTTTCGCTGTCCAGCCCCCAGCGATTGGGCACCGGCGTTCCACCGCCATCGACACGGGTGCGGAGCGTGGAGGTCATGATGTCACCTTGTTGTTGCTGATGGTGTTCGCGGTGGCGAGGATCGCGTGCAGCAGCACGTTGGCCCCGGCAGCAAGGTCTTCGGGCTTGGCCGCCTCGCTTTCGTTGTGGCTCACGCCCTTGTCGCAGGGCACGAAGATCATCGCCGTGGGCGCATATTGCGCGGTGTGAAGCGAATCGTGCCCGGCCCCGCTGACGATTTCCTGCGCCGGCAGGCCCAGATCGGCCGCGCACTTGGCGATGGTGTTCACCAGCCCTTCGTCAAAACGGGTGGGCGGCATATACCAGACTTGCTCGATCCGGGCCTCGATGGCGTGCGCGGCAGCGCGTTCGGCCACCAGGCGGCGCAGATCGGCGACCATTGCCTCAAGCACGTCGGATTCGGGATGGCGGATGTCCACCGTCAGCACCAGGCTTTCGGGCACGGTATTGCGCGCGCCGGGCAAGGCCTTGATGTCGCCGAACGTCGCCCGCCCCCAGGGTGCGCGTTCATCGGCCAGGGCAAAGGTCTGCTGGACGATTTCGGTCAGCGCGCGCCACGGGTCGCGGCGCATGTCCATCGGCGTCGGCCCGGCATGGGCCGATGCGCCGGTCAGCGTCACGTCGAACCAATAGGCGCCCTGGATGCCCTGGACCACGCCGATCGGCAGGCCCGCGCGATCGAGGATCGGGCCCTGCTCGATATGGGCTTCAAACATCGCCGCAGCCGGGCGCGGCGCGGCCGCTTCGGTGCCGAGATAGCCGATGCGGCGCAATTCGTCGCCGAACGTCAGCCCATCCTTGTCCTGCCGGCTATAGGCGAAATCCAGGTCATACGTGCCCGAAACCACGCCCGAACCGAGCATGGCCGGGGCAAAGCGGCAGCCCTCCTCGTTGGTCCACACCACCACCTCGATCGGGCTGACCGTCTCGACGCTGGCCTCGTGCAACGTCTGCAAGACTTCCAGGCCCGCCAGCACGCCATAGACGCCGTCAAACTTGCCGCCCGTCGCCTGGGTATCGAGATGGCTTCCGGTCATCACCGGCAGCGCATCGGCATGGGTGCCGCCACGGCGGGCAAACACGTTGCCCACCTGGTCGATGCTGATGGTGCAGCCCGCTTCCTGCGCCCAGCGCACGAACAAGTCGCGCCCCTGCCGGTCGAGGTCGGTCAGGGCCTGACGGTTGCATCCGCCGTTCACCGTCGCGCCGATCTGGGCCATTTCGGCCAGCCGCGCCCACAGACGGGCGCCATCGACGCGCAAGTCTGCCTGGCTCGTCACACTCATGACCTTCTCCTGCTGGAAAGCGGGGGCACAGGCATAGCCCGTCCCGCATCCCGATGGTTTTCAACTTGCAAAACTGAACGCCGCCGCTGTCGAACGGCCGGTTCAGGCGATCCAGATCGCCTTGTTTTCCAGGAATACCTCGATGCCTTCGGGCCCGCCCTCGCGCCCATAGCCCGACATGCCGAACCCGCCGAACGGCAGGGCCGGATCGACCGGGTTGTGCGTGTTGACCCAGATCGTGCCAGCGCGCAGGCGCGTGGCCAGCACACGGGCCTGGGTGAGGTTGTTGGTCCAGACGCTGGCGGCCAGGCCATAGGTGCTGTCGTGGGCGCGGGCGATCACGTCTTCCACGTCGGTAAACCGTCCCACGGCCAGGACCGGGCCGAAGATTTCCTCGCGCATCAGCGTGCTGTCGGCGGCCAGATCGGTAAAGACGGCGGGCGGCACGAACCAGCCAGCGCCCTGCCAGGCGTCTCCGCCGATCCGCCGCGCGCCTTGCGCCGTGCCCTGGTCGATATAGCCGCGCACGCGCTTGGCCTGTGCTGCCGAAACCAGCGGCCCCATGTCGGTTTCCGGGTCGAGGCCCGGCCCGAGGCGTAGCGCCGCCATGCGCTGCGCCACCTTGGCCACCAGCGCATCATGGATATCGGCATGGGCATAGAGCCGCGCCGCCGCCGAGCACACTTGCCCGGCGTTGAAGAACAGCCCGTCCATCACGCCTTGCGCCGCTGCATCGAGATCGCAATCGGGCAGCACGATCATCGGCGACTTGCCGCCCAGTTCCATGGTCAGGCGCGTTACGTTGTCCATCGCCGCCTTGCCGATGCCGATGCCCGTCACGGTGGAGCCGGTAAAACTGATCTTGGCCACGCGCGGGTCGCGCACCAGCGGCTCGCCCGCATCGCGGCCCAGGCCGGTAATCACATTGAGCACACCGGCCGGAACGCCCGCCTCCAGCGCCAGTTCGCCCAGCCGCAGCGCGGTAAGCGAGGTCTGCTCGGCCGGCTTGAGCACCACGGTGCAGCCTGCCGCCAGCGCTGTCGCCACTTTCTGCACCGCCATCGCCAGCGGGAAATTCCACGGCGTGATCGCCGCGACCACGCCCACCGGCTCTTTCATCGTCAGCGTCAGCGGCGCGCCGGGCGCGGAAATGCGCATGCTGCGCCCATCCAGCTTGGTTGGCCAGCCGGCCATGTAGCGCACATAGCGGATGGCCTCGGGCACATCGATCGCTTCCGAGGCGGAAAGCGGCTTGCCGTTGTCGAGTGTTTCGATGATCGCCAGGCTCTGCGCCTCGCGCTCCATCAGGTCGGCCAGCCGGTGCAGCACCACTTCGCGCTCTGCCGGCAACAGGCCGGACCAGCGCCCGTCGTCAAAGGCGCGCTTGGCCGATTCGACGGCGAGCCAGACATCTTCTGCCCCGGCTGCGGCAATCTCGCCCATCTTGGCCCCGGTCGATGGCTCGATCACGTCGATCACCGCGCCGTCGCGCGCCTTGCGGCGGCGCCCGTCGATCAGCAGTTCGTGGCTGCGCACGGCAAAGGCGCGGGCGGCGCTGTCTTCCACTTGGGCCAAGAGGTGATCCAGATCCGCAACGGGTGGTGCGAGCGGGGCCGCTTCCTGCATGAACATCAAACTCCGTGCCATTCACAGGCGCCCATCGGCACCAGGGCCGCTGCGATATCACTGCCCGCACGGCTGCGAGGTGCGCAACGTGTCGACCGTTGCCAAGCGGATATCAAACTGTCACATCATCGCCCAAAGTTCGGGCCCAAACCATCGGGACATTCATGGGGACACGCAAAGTCAAGTTGGGCCGGGTAAGCGATGTGGACATTCGCTTGCTCAGGATTTTCAAGGCCGTGGTGGAATGCGGCGGGCTTGCTGCGGCCGAAGTGCAGCTGGGCATCGGCCGTTCGACGATCAGCACCCACCTGGCCGACCTGGAAACGCGGCTGGGCACGCGCCTGTGCGATCGCGGGCGCAGCGGTTTCAGCCTGACGAGCGATGGCACGCGCGTGTTCAAGGCGCTGCTCGATCTCATGCACTCGCTCGACGATTTCCAGCACGAGATGGCCGCCCTGCATGGCGCGGTGAGTGGCGACCTGAGCGTCGGGCTGGTCGACAACCTGGTGTGGGACCCCGAATTCAACCTGTCCGGCGCCTTCGGCCGCTTTTCGCAGCGGGCTGACGAGGTGAACCTCATCGTCCAGGTCCTTTCGCCCGACGAACTGGAGCGCCGCCTGCTCGAAGGGACGATCCACGTTGGCGTCATGCCGATCATGCACAAGGTGGCGGGCCTCGAATACGATCACCTGTTCGAGGAAACCAGCTATCTCTACTGCGGCCGGGGCCATCCGCTGTTCGACCGGCCCGACGCGCAGATCGACGATGTCGCGCTTGCCCAGTGCAGCTATGTGCGCAAGGCCTATACCGTGGATTCCTCGTTCCAGGAAAAGAACGACCGCCTCGCCCACCACGTCAGCGCCTTCCATGTCGAAGCCATCGCCATCCTGATTTTGAGCGGCGCGCACATCGGCTTCCTGCCCGAACACTATGCCCGCAACTGGGCAGACAAAGGCGAACTGCGGGCGATCCGCCCATCCGAATGGCGCGCAGACTTCGAATTCGGCGCCGTCACCCGGCGCAACCGTTCGGCCAGCGGGGCGGAGGCCGAATTTGTCAAATGCCTGCTCGCCAGCGCCAAGAACGCCAAACGACCTAGGTCGTGAACCCACAAATGGCGCCGCCGAGGCGCCAAAATGGCGAACATATCGGGCCAAAGTGACCGCAGCGAAGGCTGGTGGCCTTTGCAAGGGCACTTTGGG
>Ga0065704_10070232_pt1 | contig 54648 bp, 26 predicted proteins | sample SwiRhicommuniRL2_FD_59091 | JGI IMG/M metagenome (GOLD analysis project Ga0065704, IMG submission 59091) | Switchgrass rhizosphere bacterial communities from Rose Lake, Michigan, USA - RL2 v2 (version 2) | ecosystem: Host-associated > Plants > Roots > Rhizosphere > Soil | place: East Lansing, MI | reverse complement strand
ATCTCTTCCGATGCCAGAGGTGTCATTGGTGTTGTTGCCGGTGGTGGTAGAATCGATAAACCATTGTTGAAGGCTGGTAGAGCTTTCCACAAGTACAAGGTCAAGAGAAACTCATGGCCTAAGACCAGAGGTGTCGCTATGAACCCAGTTGATCACCCTCATGGTGGTGGTAACCATCAACATATTGGTAAGGCCTCTACTATCTCTAGAGGTGCCGTCGCCGGTCAAAAGGCTGGTTTGATTGCCGCCAGAAGAACCGGTTTATTACGTGGTACTCAAAAAACTCAAGATTAAATCAACTAGCTTATAATATAAATAGTTTGGGTTATGTTTTTATTCTCGTGTTTCAATATATAAAAAATATAAAATTGCTTATAACTCAGTAGCCAAACCTAGAGAATAGTTGCTTACAAGGGCCTGAAGGGATCCAGTCTCACCATGAACCCGAGAGTCTTGTTCTTCTAAACTCGGCTGCGAAACATCACCATCTATGGTGACTTTTTCTGACTCTGCTGCAAATGAACTTGAAAAGGCTTTCACATCAACAGTAATCTCAGGAGGACTTGTAATATCAGGGGTCTCAATTGAAATTGCTTTTGAATTTGTTCCACGAATTATTTCATTACCAGGCTCAGCAACTTTCGACTCTTCATTAACACTTACTTCTAAATCTTGCTCCTTTTTGTTGGCAACATCAACAACAAGTTGCAACTTCTCTTTGAAAGCTGGCTTCAAGCTTCGGAATTTTCCACAGAGTTTTAGGGAGCCAACCTTAGCAATAATGCCTTCTAGAGTTTCGGTTTCAGGTACCTGAACTTGAACAAAAACACTAGCTGATTTGCCTTTCATTGTGAACGATTTTCTTTTCGACAACTTCTTTGTTCTAAAAATGTAGATCTGATCAGGAGAGTAATCTTTGAACCATTCTCTTATTTTATCGTCACTGATTGAAGAACCGATGTTGGAGATAAAAATTGTATCTTTGGAACAAGCAAACTTATGTTTGGACGGAGTGGTTGTCTCAGGTTTGGGGGAAATGGCAACATCTGGAACTTCTTGAGTTTCATCACCGATTTCTCCTTTCAAGCATTTATCAATCTCGTCTTCCTTTGACTTCTTTCCATCTTTAACGACTTCTCCATTCAAGTCCCTACAAATAGTCTCATTCTCTGATTTCGTTTCCTTTCCTTCACTAATTTCATCAATTGGTAATTCGACTCTAGGTACCTTTAATTTCAGATGTCTTCTTCCTAAACCAAAATATCCTTCGGGATTCATTGGAACATGTAGTCTGATCAGAAGAGGTCTGCCCTTAAATTCCTTCCCATGCATCTTACAAACACTGTCAGCTTGTTCAGAAGTCTCAAATTCAGCATATGCTATTCCTAGAAACTTCTTACTACTTGAAAATCTAATTGTGTACGTTGGAATCAACACACTTAGCCTAACATGGTTAGAGATTGTTCAATACTTCTAAGTTTCAGAAAATCCTCTTGTGGGAGATAAATTGTAGATCTTACGGATTGAACTCGGATAAAAACTCCTCTAACTCGTGTTCCGTAGTTGTATAGTTGAGATTCTTGATATAAACACGGTTTCTTTTGGTATTTGAGGACATTTTTCTATAACTTCTACGAATGAAGAGGGATATATCTAGAGATTTAGACGCTGTAAATTTGCAGCATTTGTGGAAGTTAACTGGTAGGGACACGAAAATGGTTGCAAAAATGTTAACACTAATGATACGAAGGAGCGTCGAGCAACTGATGGAAGTTCGAACAACGATAAGCAACATCACAGCTGCCAAAAGTACTACAATTAATATTTAGTACTACTTTGAGGAGGATGATCAATACAACTTGACATTTATGAATTTGATTTGGTGCCCATTGACTGTATAAAAAGAGGGCTAGATGAATCGCAGGTTATGGATAAGAACCTTCTTCGGTAGCAAGTACGCAAGCTAACACCAAGTACTGATACTGACTTATAAACTTAGAAGAATGGACCACATATAGAACAGCGATTACATACAGTTGTCACAATGGAACATCTGAAGACATTCAAAACGTAACAAAAAAGGTCACGAATATCTCGCCATATTGTAATATATGTAGAGGTCACCTAACCAATGATTATCATTGTCTAGCGATAAAGGAAGGACTTCTGAGTAAATATAATGACTAAGGACTTCAGAAGAAAGTCGTAAATTATAGCGAGTTTTGAATAAAATACTTCTAGACCAATCAAGATCCTAGAAATTGATTCATTCAAAACCAGTATAGATCTACTTATGTGAAGTCAGTACTTGGCTATTCAAAACTTCACGTATGACATTTAATATACCTAGGTTAACCAGTATCTCGCGGTATTCTGATAGGAGCTATATCAGGCGAAACGACGGTCAACGAAAACAAATCATTAGAGCTTTAGCTTGGCAGAGTCTTCGGCTCATGAGCATCTTGTATCCAAAACCTATAGCCATTACCGATATTAATTATAATTTCCACATCCTTCATAAGCAACGTCTCGTATATCCTACAGTATTGACTTATACTTAGAAAAAGGTCTACAACATGGTGTCGTTCACCGAAAAGTCTACAAGTAGACTCAATGCCGATGATACAAGAAGAATCTTCTACGAAGTTTCATAAATGTGAACCCATTTGTAGGGACTCCCATACACAAATAGTATAGGAATGATCTGAGTCTCTCAGCAATTTAAGGGAAATATATTGGCCCTGTTTAATACTACTCAAGGCACAAGTGTCACCTCGCGAATACCAAGATGTATTTAATTTCTATATCCGTGGAAATATATCTTGTGGTCACCCAACTACGTCGCAAACAACAGGGTCTTGTAACTCTGCTTTTGATCTAGAACCAAAACATGAAACTATATTAACATTATACAATTATTTATTAACAATTATATTGTGGATAACTTAAACAGATTCAGCACGAGCCTTAGCTAAGGTCTTAGCGGTACCGTGTAAAGCGTATCTGTGGTTTCTCTTGAACTTAGCGTCAACACCTTTCAATGAAGGGTACTTGTGGGTTCTTGGCTTCTTGATACCGTTCTTGTGAGCCTTCTTGGTTTGGTTGTGGGCGGTATGGTTCTTGGATTTAGACATTCTAGAATTGTTAGTATATTGAATCTATGAATTTATTAATTCATGGCTGACTTAGGTTCCTTAGATACTAGTGGATCCTGAAACATGTTACGATTTGTTGCTTATTGAGTTTTTATATTGTTTCTCCTCCAATATGGTTATCAACCCTTCAAAAATTTTCAGTGATATTTCAATGTTGATGAAATGCTTCAAGGACGATCTCCACTAGTTTCATAAGGTCTCTCACCATGTCTCTATCCACGATATTTCATTCTCCTTCATTTAAACATACTTTAATTATGTAGTACTAGACGGAAATAGAAAGTAGTAGAAATGAATCTCACCTATATCAAATGCGTTTGGTGGTTGGCGAGTCCCCTAACGAATTTTCTCGCGGAAACGAAAATTTTCATAGACTATGTGCAGTATAAGGACAGCTGGTATTGTCATATAATCACGTGGAAGATACTAGGGTAAAGCCCTAAAATGGATGCAAATTAGAATACTTGAAGAATAGGCATGAGACAAGAACAAAGACTAGAGATGGAGAATAGGACGCAGCTCTATAGAATCGACTCGTAGACAACGCGAGAGCAGCAATATCAAAGGATTAACTAAGTTTTTGACTTCTTAGTCAATAGTCCTTGGGCCTTATTCTACATTGTTTTACTAACATTTTCGAAAGACGTTGATAGAAATAATATACAGAATCAATAAGACTAAGATTAAGAAGCTTCGGCAATGAGCTTAGCTTTTCTGGCAATCTTGTCGTTGGCTTTAGAACCCATAACACCACCACCCCAGTGTCTTCTGGAGTCATCATACTTTTCAATGAAGTTAGCGTTGATAGTAGAAACTAACTTGGCTAATTCAGCTTCATCGGCAGCAGAGACTTCTGTCAAGGCAGCAACAGAAGAGGTCTTCTTGTGGACCAAGGTACCTAATCTGGCCTTACCCTTCACAATGGCGTAAGGAACACCCATCTTCTTACATAATGCAGGTAAGAACACAACCAATTCAATTGGATCAACATCGTTAGCAATCAAAACTAACTTGACCTTCTTGTTCTCAATCAAGGAAACGACATGGTTTAAACCATACTTCACAACCACTGGCTTTGGGGAGGCATCTTTAGCAGACTTTCCTTCAGCAATGGCGGCGGCTTCCTTGGTTAATCTCTCCTTCTTTTCAGAAGCAGTTTCAGGTCTGTACTTGTTGAACAATTTGATGGCTTGGGCGGCGGTGTTTTTGTCTAAAGTGTTTTGGAATTGTGCAATGGCAGGAGGAACCTTCAATCTCATAGACAAGATTTTCTTTTGTCTTTGCAATCTAACGTATTCCGGCCATTTCACAAATCTACTTAAGTTTCTTTTAGGTTGAATAGCTTGTCCAATACCAAAGTTCTTTGGAGTAGAATCGACCAAAGGATTCTTGGTAGAAGCAGTGGCTTTGGACTTGGAAGCAAATGGGGCTGGAGCAACTTTCTTGGAAGGCTGTGTCATTGGAGTCAGTTAGTTAAGGTGTTCTCAAATAATTGTCAACGAACATTCTTAAAACCCTGAACCCTACAGTATCATAAAGATACTCAGCCTGTGCCACAAGAAGTGAAGCACATTCTTTTTATGAAGAGTGACGCTAAGGAAGCCTACGAAGCATGCCTAATAAACTTCTTCACTATCACCCAACACTAGTGACTTTATCTATGGACGCATCCACTTAAAGTAACTAAAAAGAACAACGAATGACATCACTTCCTGAGCACAACCTTAGTCTTTATTGATAGAGAGAGATGTAGCTTAGGGAAGGATGTTGTTCCAACGTCTTTTATTTCATTCTGAACATACCATTATAATATTAGTGAGTTAAGGAAAAGTAAAGCTTAGAAAAAATTTTCAAAATTTTCGCTTTATACAGAAACTAAAGCAGACTGAAAATTACTGCGATGACAAAAAGTACTCCATTAGTATTAAGTTGCAAAACTGAGTTATAAAATATTCCACTATGAAGAGCAAAAGAAGAGCTAAAGAAGAATTTACTCAAATGGTATTATGCTTCCTCCTTATGATTATACAAGAGTTTTGCGATATATATATATATGATATTAGTAAGTTGTCCACTCCAAAGAGGTATACGTAGAAGCGACAGGTCAAAATGATTTGTTAATTCCACCAACTCTCGATACTTCATACCCACTTTATCTTATTAAGATTGAAATAGAATAAAGTCGTCGGCTTTTCAGTTCTCTAAACCTGAAAAAGATACTGGAAAAATACACCCATCACAAAAAGAAAGAGTTGTCAACAGAATAAGTTTGTCAACTAGTACCTTTTCTATGTCCTTTTCGATTCAGCTAGAAAAATAAAGACATCAAGGAGCGGTGCGAGTTAGTGAATAGTTGTTCATTTGAACTCGAGACCGTCACTATGTCGCTGCTCCCCTCGTGACTTCGGTCCTTCGCTACTTAATAACTTCATGTCTCTCCGATTCTTGAAAAACATGGAAATATATCAGAGAGATGTCCGAAGAGTATCATTGATTTATGCTCAGCCTGCGAGTTTGGTATATACTTCTAGCAGTAAGTTAGCTATTCTTTTCAGTTCGTTTATACTCTTTGAAATAGGTAATACTCCGATTGATACTCTGGTAATAGGTAATACTCCGACTTTTATTCTGGATATACACTACTCTCCGATTGTCACTCTTCCAATCCATGCTTATAACCTTACAATTATTCTCGTATGAGATCTCTCTCTCGTTACTCTTGTCTGGGTGGATTTGCTGCAAATTATCGTGCATTCGCAGCCATTCTTATATACACTCCACTATATCGACTGTCGGCTGTGTTAGTTAGTTCAGGGAACCTCCACATCACAACAAGACAGTCTACATCCAAGAATAACTTGCCATCTAATATCTCATAGTTTAATAATAGAAGAAGTCTTTAACACGTCAAGGTTTGCTCGAACTTCTCCTTTCACGCTTGAGTACCGAACATCCTGCACATAATTAATATTCCCCACGTATCTTATCCTGTGAAAATCTACAGAATTAGACAGTTTCTTTCTTACGCTTAATACAACAAGATGCCTGAGAAATATAGCGAGCATCTAATAGCATCTTTCCAGCCGTCAGAATCGAATCTCCTTACAGGCTCTTCAAACACCCAGCTTTTAGTGGAAAATCCTATACTAGCATCAGCACTCTCGCAGATCTTTCCATACTTGTTATTAATTGACAACTTCTTGGAGATTGTGACGTGGACCAATGATGATCAGTATCAAAACTTTCTAATGGTGGTTATTTACTCGTGTATTGTTGTATATTGGAATATTTTGAGTTGGTTGATTTTGCCAATGTTGATGGCGGTTACGTTTTCATGCTTAGTATGGTCAATCAGTTCGGTGATTTATGATTCCAAATACGACGAAAAACCCACAATCGACGAAGTCTTGCGTACGCTCTACAATATAACAACTCGTTTTGAGATGTTGTTGCGCCCCGTCCAACATTTCCCGTTTAAAGCTCGAAACTATGTAAGGATTTTCATGATGACGACTTTATTGACTCCACTCCACGTACTTTTGCTTACAACAATCGTACCCCCACAAAGGTTCGTTTGGTTTGCGGGATTATTTATCTTGACATATCATTCACCATGGTCGTTTTCGACTCGTCGACTTCTCTGGAGATCTGTCTATATAAGAATAATCACCTTCTACATCACAGGATTAGATATTAGGTTGAAACGTGCCCACGACGCCATTACCACAGACGAAGAAGATGGTCTGGTTGTACCATTATTAACGGATTTCAAGATAATCAAGAAAGCCATAGTATCTTCAACCCAATTGAAACAAGAAGTACTTTTTGAAATCTTGGAAAATGAACGAAGATGGATCGGTCTTGGATGGTCAAGCATTTTGCTTCCAGGAGAACGTCCCAATTATTGTTATGACCATTCTTTTTCTCCTTCGCCGCTGCCAACCAGTGATAAATTTCCATTCCCAATGTTTGAAAACGATTTATACACTTATTCTTGGAACTGGGCTGACAAAGAATGGAAAATTGATACAGAATACAACAAACACAAGTCAAAAGACGGATGGATGTATTTTGATAACAGTTGGGGAACTCCAAGTAACCAGGATGGATTCCTGAAGTATACTAGGTGTAGGAGATGGGTCAGAAAAGCAAACTTGAGTATTGATAAGCAAGCAACAGTATATGATGAATAAGAGATATCGATAATATATCGAGTAATAGATATTAAGCAACAGTATATGACAAAGAATTGACTTAATGAGAACATTACATGATGAATCGACTTCTTGAGGGAAATTATATGACTAATTGTCTTGACGCCATGCACCGATTGAAGAGATGAACTTATGTGTCTATCATACACAGAAGCTGCAGAAGCGGTTTAATAAACCAAAGCACCAGAGTTGCGAATAAACAAACTATAATCACAATGGTTCAAAGGCCGATATACGATAATGTCGACTATCAGGAAAAATCTTTTGCAACATTTCAGCGTCGATTCCTGATGGAACAGTTAACCATAATCAAAATTCCCATTGTTTAGACCAGGAAAACGATAGAACTTGAAACATACTAAACAACGAGAAATATAATGAACAGGTAGAATCATAGGGAAGTTCCCATGGAGGATGGGTAGTTTCTTACAGATTGGCAACCACAAAAAGCAAGACTTTTGGAATATTTAAGTTAAGTATTGAGTACTCTTATTTATTGATAGTAGATATTACATCTCCATAGCTGCTCAGTCGAGTAGCTAGTATTTGTACTTTCACTGTAGAGCTATTCCATATTAAATACTGAGCGTAGTGATGTGTTTGATTATTTAATAAGTGAATATTAGTGGAGATAACAAATATATATTACTGAATTATTACTAGGTTCTACAGAGTTTAAGATTTAAGGATTCGCAGATAGAGATCAAGGATTCAGCTTTTAACTAGATTCAACAGTTTCGATTCTCTTGTCAGAAACTTGTAACGTGACCTATAAAAACAGTACACTACATCCAAAGTCAAGCAGCACTACTTCAATTGTATCTAGATATCAATTCATACTCTGGTACGCTAAAATCATATATTTGGACGACATATTTCCAGGTCTTGAAGTATCTTTGACCTCTCGTAACGGACAGAATAAAGCGCACTTAAAATTTTTCAGATTATATTTTTTTTTCACCTCTTCTTTACCATGAGTTCTTCAGCCAATTTACAATATAATGACATCCCCAAGAGATACATAGATCCTCTGGTTCCTAAAGAAAAGGACGAGGGCTCTAGAGTCAACGGAAAGGATTGGAAAATGAAAAAAGATGCATTTAGAGTCAAGACTTTAGGTGTAACTAAATTGAGTTCTTGGGAGTTGAGAGAAGAGAAACGTTTGAAGGAACAACAATACAAAGTTCGTTTAAGCGAGTTGAAGGACGAAAAGGTCGCTGTTAAGCAAGAAAGAATCGCCGACTTAAAGAGAAGAAGAGAGATCAAGGAAGAAAAGGAAAGGTACGAGAGAATAGCTACCAAGATGCATGCAAAGAAGGTCGAGAGGTTGAGAAAGAAGGAAAAGAGAAACAAGTTGTTGAAAGAACGTTAGACGAACTATTGGTAGCCTTTCGGCTAATGATATCGGTAAGATACTAGAATCGATGTTTGGAAACAGAAATTTATGCCTGATGGCTTCTAGTGTTACCGTTCAGCATTTTCGTGTACTATTCCCAGTAGCCGTGAGGTTGGTGGCATAGTATTCATTGAGTCATTATCGATATTTCAGTCGTGTTTCGTCCTTGAACGGTTTTGAGTATAGGAAGGGGCACAGGAGATTTAAGAATCGGAGAGATGGAAGACAAGTGTAGTGTTCGAGAGTACATGTACTTCATTTACTTGCCCATTCTGTGAATCTACTACTTACCCGGTGACTTTGCCTATTTGTGGGGATCTTTGTACTTGGTCCGTAGCTCATCTATCTCATCGCAAAATACCTCCCCTAAAAATCCCGATGACGCAGGTGGTGGATAATCGCAGGTGTTGAAATATCAAACTTCCTACCCCAAAACCTTTCAGAGGATTTCTAACTAAACTGAACTTATCCTTGTTCACTTCTCTATTAAACTTGTACAATTACTTACTCTATTTACCTTTTAAATTATTTGATACTGGCAACTGTCTCAGTAGTATTGCGGTACGGAGCTTTTCTTTTTCCTCCCCTTTTTCGCAGCCTGTCCTGATTATGACAGAGCAAACAAAAAATGATCAAAAACCAGAGTTACCCGGATTTTGGTGCGTTAGTATAAATAGACACTAAATTCCCCCGTAATCTCAAAAAGTGCGGGACGAAATTTTTAGACCGATTACCTGTGTAGTTGATATTTTGTGATATTTATCAAATCTTACTTATCTGATCTTGTGAGGACTATACTAAGTATATCCAAGCGCATAATTTCATTTATTGTTACATTTGTATAGTTTGCAAAATCCTATACTTTTCACGTACACTTTTTTTTAACTCATTTTGGGATACATTGACTTGTCTATCTCATACATTATAAACACAGCATCATATCAAAGTTACATTTAGAATGGATTCGTTGAAATTACCAACCACTGCCGCTCAAGCAAAGGCTTTCACTGCTCCTAATTCTTTATTGTTTCCTCAAGGTATTGATAAAGCGACCGAACAAGCACAACAAGATTTTGTCAAGAAGGAAGAAAGCTCAGAAGTCATTGAACCTAAACAAAATGAAGATGATGGTGCTACTTCTGGAATTGTACCAACTTTACAAAATATTGTTGCTACTGTGAATTTGGATTGTCGTTTAGATTTAAAAACTATCGCATTGCATGCTCGTAATGCTGAATATAATCCAAAGCGTTTTGCTGCCGTTATTATGAGAATTAGAGACCCAAAGACTACTGCTTTGATTTTTGCCTCTGGTAAAATGGTAGTTACTGGTGCTAAATCTGAAGATGATTCCAAATTAGCTTCCAGAAAATATGCCAGAATTATCCAGAAGTTGGGTTTCAATGCCAAATTTACTGATTTCAAAATCCAGAATATCGTTGGTTCTTGTGATGTTAAATTCCCAATCAGATTGGAAGGTTTAGCATTCTCACATGGTACTTTCTCGTCCTATGAACCCGAATTATTCCCTGGTTTGATTTATAGAATGGTGAAACCGAAGATTGTTTTGTTGATTTTCGTTTCTGGTAAAATTGTTTTGACTGGTGCCAAACAAAGAGAAGAAATCTATGCCGCATTTGAAGCCATATACCCAGTATTGAGTGAATTCCGTAAATCATAATCCCATCCTTCAATCACAAAAAATCTCTTACTCACAAAAGAATGATCTTTCACTCACACTCACTCGCACAAAAAATCGTCAATGTATATTATAGAGTCACCGCGCATTCGGTAAGGATTTGTACCATAGTTTTATTTCCTGGGGGGTTCTTTTTGCTGTTTTTGAGTTTGATTTTTGATTGGCAATGCCAGAGGTGTAAACTGTCTTCTAATTACTCGTTTAGTAGATCTTTTTATACCTAATTTTCTTGGAGCAATCATTCTGACAGTTTGACTTGCCTTATAGATCCACAATAAATATCTAGAACAAGAGACCACAGTAAGTCATCGTTTGATGGAAAAGTTGTAGAGCATTAAGGTGATCTTGTATATCTATTATTCAATTGACATTGAAAAAGTTTGTAATTCCTTTCTGATTGTCCAGCTTAGCAGGTGGTTTCCTACTTACATACTGGACGGTTTTTCTACTGACATATTGTAGTTTTGGCTTCTTTGATTGTTGTTCATCGGGAGTCTGTTCTTTAGATGGAAGAATTGGAGACGGTGATGGGGTGGATCGTTTTGAGTTGAATAACAGCGATATGTCTCGAGATTTGTAAAGTTTGTAATAATACCTTGCTTCGAAATCGAGTTTTGTTGGTTCAGCACGGGGTACCGATGTCTCCTCAACCACATCAAAGTCCGTAAAAACGGGACAATGATCAGATCCTAGGATGAAGGGCCAGATATCCGCATTTGAAACTGTCTGGATCAATTTCGGACAACTAGTCAAGATCAAATCAATACGAGATCCGAAGTTGATGGCTCGTGAGTTCGTCAAAGTGTTCCAAACGGTATAAACATTCATTTTTCGACCAAGAACGTATCGAGTTGTGTCGTATAGGAATTGCTGACTAGAATCCCCCATGTTTGGTTTCAAGGCTAAATCGTATTTGATTCCTGGAATAGTATATGAATTCAATAGAGCACGAGATGCTTTAGATGATTTGAATTTAAGACATTCTTCGTAATTCAATGTCTCGAATCCATACCCTTCAGGGCGGTTTCGTACAAGATTTTGTTTTACTCTGTCGGAAATACCCTCTGCACTATCAATCAAGTCAAGACTGACATTGATATCGCCCATGATGATCACTTCCTTTCCTTGTTTTTTCAAGGTATGACATCGACTCAAGAGTGCCTTCAAGAACTCAAGACGAAACGTCTCTCCTTCGTCAGTAGCCATGGAATTAGCCGGACAATATAACGCAAATACCACTAGATTGCAACGCAATTCAATCACCACACACCTGCCTTCACTGTCCAAAAGTAGACCCAAATCTCGATCTATGTTGGGGTACCCGCCAATATTGTCCTTCGAATCGCGATATTCAACACCATCTCCTCCATTCAAATAACCTGTAACACCCTCTTCTGCCCGTACCACACATAGATTGTTTCTAACAGCCGCCGGCTCGTCTACACTCGGGATCCTTACAAATAACCCCACACCACTATACCCCTTTTTAACCTTGGGCAACGAGATGAACGATTTGTAGTTTGTCAAGTGTCCAATATTCTTGACGGACGAGATGTTTGCCACCGATAATTTTAGTTCCTGGAGCGTTATGATGTCTGCTTGGAGCAGCTGGAACACCTTATTCAAGTCCTGGTTGAACTTTGTCCAAGGATGGTATTTAAATAACGTATTGAAGCCATTTATGTTAAATGTCACGTATCGTATAGCATTACCATTTTGTTTGGGTTGAATTTTGTCCAACGGTGGTTCGTTTATGAGAGTTTTTAGATCCATGGTGTGGTAGTTCTAAAAATCCAGAATCGAATGTCAGTGATGTCGTTGAGAATGTCGTGGCAGGAATCAAGTAAAGGGTTGGAGAATCAAGAGTAATGGAGTGATGTCGCGTAGATGTCGCGTTAGAGAGAAACATCTCCCCAAGGTGAGAATGTCGTATAGTATGTTCCTGAAACAAGATCTAAATGTCAACATTGATTTGGGTATCTAATTATTTACACTTTCTCCCATTACTCCGTGATATTATTAATTATCATCCGTATGATGGAGTTGATAGTACGCGATCCTCAGTGATGAGGTTTAATTTCGGAGTTGATGTAATAATTTACTAGTGCAAATATGCAAAATAATAAACGCGTTGTTTAAGTATTAATTAGAGGATTCATAATAAATATAGGATTAATAATAATTAAGGGATTTATTGAAATTAAGGGATTTAGAACTTGGCTCTATAATTCTGGCAAACGTGTAGCAAAGATATTATTTAGTAGTAATTTATCCCGTAGTCAAAGGAGGTCCAATCCTAAAACTAACTCCGCAAGTCAGTAGTTATTTCGTATTCCGCGTAGTGAAGAAATTCGTAGTCAAAAATAGTCTCCTTCCATTTGTCAACAATGTCGTGCGACATCATCAATATTCAGACGATCCTTGAGTCTTGACTACTCTTACTAAAAGAAACATGGATCATCACATTAATCAGCACTACGCCCACCCTTATATAAGCCACCCGCAAACAGCTAGCTCCAAACCATTCATCTATTGTTCTGTATTGTTTATTTCCATGGAAATTTTTACGCGTCTGGGTGCGTCTTGGTGCAATTTGTGCGGGAAGGGAATTTTTCGAATTCCACCGTCAAACTTTTTACGACCCACAGAGAAGTTTATCTATAGTATAATCAATATCGGTATAATAATAGCGTTGCTGATCCAAGTGTTAGTACTCCAAGCGTAATTGATAGATCTCCTGCCTTAGATTGAGTGAAAAATCCATTGAAAGTACTTAAATTGAAGTGATCTTAAGAGTGTCAAATCATAATAGAAATATATCTAACCTGATTCAGTGATATCAGAGAGATTTAAATCACAACAAGCAGAAATTAGAGAAGTGATCTAACAGACAAATTGAATAGCACGAGCAGGTATTTAACAGACCAGTTAAATCTAATATAAATAAGTTGATTACCAACATACTACTTAATCATGATAGATACAGAGACATTTATCAAGAATTCCCCATTCAAAGTTTCCCACAATGATTCAAATAGTAATTACAACCTAACTAACACAACGCCGGAATTGTTGAAGTTCCAATTACAAGAACAATTTCGCAACAAGATGATTGAATTGAAGAACAGCAGCCCGGTAAATACCAATGAGATGGATCTCTTGGAAGATTCATTCAATTCACATCTTCAATCAAACTTAGATTCAGGAAATATAAGAATCAGTGAATCGTTACCAAGCTTAAGCTCTACCCCAAGCTATGACGAAGACGGATTTGAGTTGGATTCATTTATTTTAAACAACTCCGACAAACCCAACTACTTGAACTTGAAAGTGTTGATTGAAAACTCGATGCTTGATACCAGCAAAATTAATAAGGATTCCATATTATCGTTATCATCGTTGAAGGCGTTGAAATCTAACATTGACGACAAGAAAGTTACTCACGAGTATCTTCTATCTAAAATAACGATTTCCCAACAATTTGTGTCCGATATCGTGTTGAAACTATCAAACAATGACGAAGACGATGTTTTAGATTCCAGCTTGTTGGTGAAGATTTTGAAACTGAATAATATGTTGCAAGACCAGTTGCTTGAAGTGAATTCGGAATTGAATTCATTGAACGAAAAGTTGAATAATCATAATCTCGCATGTCTTGTGTTGGGATACGTCGAGGACGTGAAACTTTCGTCGGCCAATTCTAAAGACACCCCCAGCAATTCTCTTCCTGTCCCCTCACCATTTGCATCACCCAAAAGAATAATGTCTTCAAGTCCGAAAAAGAAAGCTTCGGAGTCTGCTATCAAATCGTTTGAGACTTTATTTTCTCATATTGCATCGATTGCTGCAAAACGGAACATTTCTTTGCCTTCTCCACCATCTCCATCGAAAACCAACGATATAGAATCAAGAACAATGTGGGCTCAGAGATGTATAGATGCTATTCTCGTTACTGATTCCTCCAAACCTCATACTCCATTGTATGAAAAATCGTTAAATTCCACCCAGACTCCTTCAAGAACGGAAAGCGTTTTAAACGATTCTTCATTGTCTTCTCCTGGTTATACCAACGATAAGATGATGTCTGAGTATAAAACCGCATTGAACGATTTACGCTTTTCTCATCAATACTTGACTAAGGAATATGAATATTCTCGTGAAAGCTCAATGAAGGTAATCCAGGACTATCGTAAAAGGATTTCTCATTTGGAAAGGGAGGTCAGAGGCAGAGGGATCCCTGCTTCCAACTCGACTTCTAGTCTCAGTACCATCGATGACAGTGAAACGGTTGCGCACAAAGATAAGGAGATTTCAAAGCTCCGTAGAGAAATCAATTTATTAAAGGTAGAGAAAATCGGCTTAAAGAACGGTACGGTTTCTCCAAGATTACTTGACTCAAGTCAAAGTGGGTTTCATAACCTCCGAGAATCTGTATCTCCAATAACCGGAGAAGTGTTAACTTTTCCAAATGACAATTTAGCTGAAGACGACGATGCAAACCTGATTGCAAGTGGATCCACGCGTCCAACTTCAATGGGGTACTCAAGCACCTCCAGTGGAACGAGTAATGGAATATTAAGAAAGGAGTTTAAGAAAATCGTGATTGACATACAAGACCAATACGAATTAGAAATCGGTCAGGAAAGAATACGAAGAAGAAAACTTCAGGCAGAACTTGATAAGTTGAAACAGAAATGAGTTTAACGACGGATCCAGAATTGCCATATCTTGCCTTGATACCAGTTATAACTCTACTCCGTTATGACGGCTCCCACCCCATCTTCTATTTCTAGCTGAACCTCCACCACAAGTGTCATTACTTATTAATTCAATCACAGCTCAGGCCACTAGCTACCACCATAGCGCACTTTACTTCTATTGTATTATTTAGACATACTTCCATGCATAATTAGGTTTATAGCTTTCTTTTCAATGTGATATATGAGATGGGATTTAGCGCGTCGTAGAAATATTTCTGGTGAGACTCATTTTAAATTTGGCTCTTTAGTTATAGATCTTCCATTTCACTGAAGCCTCCGTTAGATATCACAGGAATCGCCGCTGCATATACCCGGAGTCTCTATAATCATCTAGAGATGCAATGACGAATCGAGTCTACTCTTTTGTTAAGCCCGAGAATCGTGAGAAGAATCCAAGTGGCGACGCGCCCATGGCTGATCCAGTGAATTTGAGTAATCATAGTTACAATTCTTATCAGAATGGCCAACTACAGGGAAAGATATCTCACCAGGGACATATATCACAACAGGGTCCACTATTATCCCAGGGACCACCAGTGAATCAACGAGCACAGACACACCAAGGAATACCACAGCAGGGACCACCAGTACACCCACAACCAATACAACAGAGACCCCATAGCGAGAAATACGCCTTCTCTGATACTCCTTATCTTGACGGAATGCTGAGCCAACCTAACTCATACCAACAAATGTTTGCAAAGGGCTATCAGAGCAGACAATACAATGAACCTTCAAATATGGTTCCATTACAGACTCAAGATTTTAAACAAGTTAATGGAGCATTACTTCACCAATTTGCAATGTCTGAGAATATACCCACCAGGAATCCTGATTCGGTACCGAATGAAGAATTTGGTAACTTTATAAATCATTATCATGGAATTCAACAAAATCCAGGCATCAATTCCATAAATATCGCTCATCAGAATAGTCATCCAGGTATAAATACAATGAATATGGCAACTATTCAGAATTCATACCCAGGAACAAGTTTACCCATTAATGTGAATAATAATCATCAATATAATGGCTACAAGTACGAGACATACCAATCCAATCAAAATCTGTATCTACAATCGCATCCAACTGATCCTACAACCATATCTACTGATGTTATCATCCACAATCTTCTAATTTCATCTAACTTCTTCCTATCTAAAGCTCATTCCATCGTACTTACCACCAACACTTCCCAAGGTCAAGATGATTATTTTAAATTAATCAAAATCTCCATCAAATCCTTATTAATATTGGTAAAAAAATACCATCAACATCTCAACCCACATATACAACTGTACATATATTTCAAGCTTGCCAAAATATACCTTGAAGAAACGGAAAACATATCAAAAGCTGATGATTATATCAATAAATCCATAGCCATTGCATCCAGAAACAACTTGGTTGATATGAAATTCCATTCTGAGTTTTTGGCAGGCCAAATTTTGGAGAAGTCCGCTACAAACCTTCTACAAAATTACTTAAACGATAAGGTCAATACTTATTCAAAGTTGGGATATGTGCTGTATTCAAATATGTTTCAAATTTTGAAGTTCAAGAATCTCTTTCTTCACGATTTCAGTACTGGTTTGGTGATTTTACAAAAGTTATCTGCAGATAAAAGTGTTGATAACTTGATTCGAGTTTATTGCTTAATCTACCAAGCAAACCTTCAGCTTTATCGAGGCTCTCCGAAGTATTCAATTGAATTGTTAGAAGAAGCAGAGAAATTGTTAGAGACAGAAACATATCAAGGGACAAGCAATTCAGCCCATATAGAAGATAATACTCCCTACCCACCCCAGCTCATAGGTATGTTGATGATACAAAAATATTTAGCATACATTCAAACAGATTTCCAAGAAGCAACAAGATATACTCGAGTGTTTAGTAGTTTTGTTTCTACTCAACAGAGGCTAGGTTGGAAAAACTGGTCAGAAGATGGAAATTTTACAATACAAGTGAAAAGTATATTGGATAACAGTCCATCACTTTCATATCAAATATCGTTTCTCAACTCTGATGAATTTGTCATCAACTTTTACTTTTTGACTGGTATAAATTTACTCTCCGAAATTGCCAACGGGAAACGAAAGTCAAAGAAAGTTTTTGATAAATGTTTACAAATTATCGACAAGCAATTGAATGAGATGGAGACCCCACAGCCTGATTCTTCAGAACCTTCTCCATCTCGGAACTTTCCTATCAGTCATCTCACCCAGTCAATATTCAGACTCAGATTCTTTAGATTTAGTATTAATTACTATCAAGCATGGATGGGATTATTGAATGACGAAGCTAAGGCCATTAATTACTTGAACGAATTTATGCTGGATTATAATGAAGGGAAATTCAGCAACGAAGAATTGTGTTATTTCAAATTATTGATCCCAAAAGTGTTTTACTTGTTCGGAATATATTATCATTCAATAGGTGATATTCAAGCAGCAAAATATTATTACATTAAAGTCAGGAATATCACAGGAGGAGTCCTGAGAGGCGATGGAGCCAAGAAAGCAAAAAGTGAAGAGTTACAGAATTCAATTTCATCTCCCATTGCACCTTCTAACAGACAAATATTATACTTGCAACTTTCTTTAGGAATTGGATGTGAAAACCTCGTCGGTGAGCAAGAATTCAATGAGTTATTCATATATTCCAGTTTACACTTGTTAATCTTGACAGAATTCGAAGTTAGAATGATTTCCAACGAGACTCAAAACAATGATGTGGGCACCACTCCACAGCTGTCAAACCTTATTCATTATCTGAAGCTTGCCAACGTTCTACACCAAGACTTGAATCAAATCTTCCAACCGAAAGTGACTTCGAATAAATTCAATACCAATTTTACGGGATCTAATGAGATGCTCCAATTAACCTACCATATAGTTTTGAGAGTTTTGGACTATTCCACCAAGTTATCCATTGAAGAGTTGATTAAATTCGACGAGAAATCTGGAGATGGGATTTGTTTTCCATTCTTCAATAACTTGGTGAATTATTTGATCTACACAGAAACCACAGATGTTGTCCAGAGAAGTGCATACTTGGAAAAATGTGTAGCGGTTGTTGCAAAGTCCACTTCTGACACAGAGAGAATGATCTGTATATTTATTTTGAGAAGTTTGATCCAGAAATTCAGAAGCAGTGGAGAGAATGACAAGGCGAATATGGGAGAATTACAGTTGGAATATTTCTATAAAAAGTTGAGTGAAAAGATTGGCTTTTTGAGAGGTAATGTTGATAAGGAGAAGTAGAAATATAGTGAGAGTTAGCGAGAGTTAGTGATTATCATAAACTATCACGAAGCTATCAATTCTGAAAAATTATTATATTAATAGCAAATTTGTAACAAAATTAGTCAAAGTTTAACTAAGTTCAGTGGCAGTAGAGTCACCGATGCTAAATCTAACAAACCCTTCAGGCTAATCTAACATTCTCACTATACAGACTCTTGCAATTCTGGCACAGTTTTTTTAATTTAAATTCTTTTAGCTCTTGCTTTTTTCAGGTATTTTCTAATATGAATTCAATACTTAAAGTATGTAGCTATAAAAATTAAATGTACAGAATGTAATATGGGAGTACCAATTATGACGTAGCTGGGAAAGCAAGTTTCATGGGAATATCTCACCAGTCAGTAAGGTTGCCTAGAATGACTTATTTCTTCGATTTCTTCGATTTCTTTTCCTCCTTTTCTTCACCATCTTCAGCCTTTCTCTTCTTTTCCTTCTTTTCCTTCTTTTCCTTCTTTTCTTTCTTTTCTTTCTTATCCTTCTTTTCCTTCTTTTCCTTCTTTTCTTCAACTTCAACTTCACCGTCTTCCTTCTTTTCAACTTCTTCGATCAAAGTCTTCTTTGGGTATTGGACTTCTGGGTCAACCAACTTGGATTCTGGAATTGGAGGGGCTGGAGTTTCATCGTGGTCAGTGTAGTCCTTCTTCCAGTTTTCTGGAGTTTCTTCGTTGTTTCTTCCGAACTTGTCCAACTTACCGTCAGCCTTCAATTGCTTCTTCTTTTGAGCAACTGGACCTAATCCCCATCTTCTTGGATAGACATCACGTTCCATGATACATCTCTTGACCTTGGCAACAATACCGTGGTCACAAGATTGTAAATCAACGGTGGTCATCTGGGCAATACCAATGGCGATGGCTTCACCCTTGGTGGTCATCAAGACGACTTCGTCATATAATTCAATACCATCTTCATAACGTAACAAACCAGGAATCATCAACTTGGCACCGTAACAAACGGAGTTGACGGCAGAGTCCTTGACGACAATTCTCTTGTAACCAACCAACAAAGATTCTAAAGGTTGGATGATCTTTCTCAAGTAAGATTCGTCTCTGGTGTTATCGTATACGTATTGGGCATCCAAAACATCATGCAAAGTGACCAAGTTGTCATCTTCACCCATAGCTCCAGAACGCACACGACGTAACTCTTGCATATGTCCACCTACTCCCAACAACATACCTAAATGGACACACAAGGTTCTCATATAAGTACCGGCTTCACACGAGGCCCAAAACACACCTAAACCTCTCTTGTTGTCGAACTCGATCAACTTGGAGTCGTAGATGGTACGGACTCTCAATTGTCTCTTGACAGCCGAGATCAAAGGAGGTCTTTGGAAAAGAGCACCGGTCAAGTTTTCCAAGGATCTTCCTAATTCCTTGGCTTCCTTTAACTCTTCATGTAATCTAACTATACACACGTACTCCTTACCAGCACCTTGTTGGGACTTGACCAATCTGGTGGCACGGTCCACACAGACAATCAAACAACCAGTGACCTTAGGATCCAAAGTACCGGAATGACCAGTCTTCTCAACTCTCAAGATTCTCTTGATCCAGGCAACAACCTCATGGGAAGATGGGTTGGATGGTTTATCTAAGTTAATAACACCGGAAGAAACATAGGATTTCAAGTCTCTTTTCAATGGGGTGGATCCGGTTGGGATTGGGGTGTAGTGTCCGCTTCTAACTAACAATTTGTCGTAGTTCTTCAATAACAAAGGCCACTCAGACGTGTTGTTGGAGGGCGAAACCGTCTCAGGCTTGATAACGTATTCGTCAGACATGATGGTGGTGAAGAACTGTTGATGGGTATGAATAATTTTTCAGATGAGTGAGGAAAATTTGAATCCAACATCGTGCGGCGCGAAATTCTTGCCTCTTTAGATTTAGGTCTGAGCGGAGCGAACAGCGATTTACTGATGTTAGTGGTGTTAGTTCTGAGCGGAGCGTAGAACTAACTCTAATGAGGTAAGTATTTCCGCTCAAACGAAGGAGTCTATAGGTTAAAGTTTCACCCTATAAGAAATTCTACCCTATAAACTGGGCATCTCTTATATTCCAATGGAGCAAGACTTCCTGTAGCGAAATCCAAACCTCAACTAGGATAGGTAGATTAAAAGCGACTGAGATTTACATCTTGAATAAGAGCTGATCGACACAAGGAATATAACCTGACAATACGACTACAGGGTTCTATATAGAAATGTCGCTTTTCACTTCTTTAATATATATTATGCTAGGATATTGTAGATGTTTGCTAGGAGAATAGTGTGATGTCAAGGTTGTCTATAATGTCGACCGAAGATCTCCGGGTACACTTGCGGACATCTTGGGACATTTTGGGGATAATATTTCTGATCTCTCACTATCTCTGAAAACATCTCAAGATTAGAATTTGTGAGCCTATCTCCCAGTACAGATCTAACATATTGAACCGCCTGTTTCTAAAAGAATTAAGAATTCTATACATCACCACTAATTATTGAGAATATATCATTCTGTAACTGGATCCGATGTGAAATGTCATTCTTTATTACCAGTTGAACTGTTCTAAACATCAAGCTTCTATTGCCTTAACATTAATGAAGACTCATGACTTTTGCAACCTCATTCTTGGTTAGCTCAAGCCAGAAGAGCTCACGTCCGAGATTGCGGACAGTCTTTACACACATATCCATATTGGAGTCGTTGATGATTTCAGACTGTGAGTCGAACCCACCTCCTATAAGGCTAATTGTGTCTTTGATGGCCTTCATTTCCAGAACTATGTCATATAATTGTTTTACCAACGGCAGATCGGGAATAATGAGATCGTCAAGAAGAACATGCGTGGTGCTAGAAGTATATACTTTGTCTGGTTGAGAGTTGTTTAGTTGGTCTAGAATAGCTAAGTCATGATCAAGTTTGGTGATTTGTTGTAGTTGTTGGGATAGATAGTTCATATGGTCTTCAAGATGTCTGGAGTTAGCTTGCGCCTGCTGATAGTGGTGGTTAAGTTGGTTATACAATGTACTAAACTTTGTACTGTTTTCGTTAACTTGGGCGACAACTTGGTTGCAATTGTCTTGTTGAAGGTATGCATTGATCTTGTTAGATAATTGCTCAAGTAATTCACGATGTAATACCTGCGGAACTGTTGGTATAGGAAGATTATCATCCATGAGATCAATGGTTGTTTTAGGTTTCGTGTTTTTAGTATTATTAATTGGAGTATTTTGAACGTTTTTAGTACGAATTGGTGGGGTGTTCTGTACATGTTGGATCGGTACAGGGGTGGTATGTGTAGTGGACGATGGCGAATAGTTTGAGATTTGAGGATTCTGCTCTTGATTTGGAATATAACTTCCATTTTGATCTTGGAGATAACTTCCATTTTGATCTTGGAGATAACTTCCATTTTGATCTTGGAGATAATTTCCATTTTGCCTAGGACCGGTATAATTTTGAACCATGGCAGGAGACGCAGCATGTGGTGGAGAGATGGGATACATTTGTGTTGATTGCTGTTCATTTGGCAAAGGTAAGGGGTTTTGATATTTTAATGGAATGGCTGGGGGTGCATCGCTTGCAAAACCAGATTTTACAGGCAAAGGAGGGCCTGAAAAAGGAGGTGGATCACGAGGAATTCCTAGTGCTTTGGACGAAGAGGCTTGAGGGTTATTTTGAGGAAAAGGCAATGCTTGAGACGGCTGTGGATCATATTGAGGAATTACTGCTGGTTGCGGATCACGGGGATTCACCAACTGAGATAAAGGAACCTTTGCTGGTTTCGGTGGGAGACTCTGGGAAGCAATATTTGGAACTGACTGTGGTGTTTCTGGAGGAACCTGTTGAATGGGTATATCCAGAGTCACTACTGATTGAATGACATTGATCAATTCAAGCAAATTGAACTTATTAAGTGTAGATTCACCTGTACATTCGTAGTACCAACTTGCCAAGTAAGGATGATAAAAGCGGCCCTGTGTATCGACATGATTTCCAGGTCTTAAATATAATTGGTTTGCATGATCTGGCACGATGTATACCAACGGCACACCATCGACGTAGGGATAATTCAATGGCACCCATATTTCAACAGGCACGTCACCCACACCAGTAGTGATAGAACCAAATAAATTGATCAATAATTCAGAATTGCCAGACTCGCTTGAGGTATAGACTTGGGTTCTGATTCTAAACCGAAGATTACGTTTAAGATGAACGGCGAGGAATTGATATATATGACTGTAAGCAACCTGTTTATGAAGATACTGTGGCTGGAGGACATTGAATAGCCAATTTGCCACTTGCAGAGGAAGCGACATTTCAACGAGATAACTTCGAGCGTCTCTAGATGTTAGTTATCGCTCACTAGCTTTGTGAATTAGTTATCGCTTACTAACGTTGTGAATTAAAAGTCTAATTCAGATCAGTGCTAAGCAAACCTAAGTGATATTTGTTACTAGCAGCGAGAGTGCCTATATATAGCAGCGATGAATGGACTATAATCACTAACAGTGTGCTAATCCTACCACTTTTTGGTAGATCTGTGATATCGGTATCTGCACGACGCATAATTATTAGGGAAATTTGAAAATGGTCAACACTATCAATTTAAGAAGATAAGGATAAAATGAGTGGGTATGTATAGAGAAGTAAAATGAATAAGGAGAAGGAGATTGAGATGTGTTAGATATAGCTGGTGGGATTGATACCGAAGACTTGCAAGATTGATACGGAAAATTAAAAGAGGAATCGTTGGGTGACCACTGGTATAGTTGCGAGGTAACCCAATAAAGACAACTTAAATATGAGGTAGGACGAGCCGACTTTCACATTCAACGAAAACTTATGGTCTTTTTGCTGCTATTTAACATATGACAGAGAATATGTGAATATTGAAATCCTCAAACGGTGAACACTCTGTCAAGGTATACTACTAGTGAAATATCAGGCATCATAATACTAAACCCAGAGTAATGAATTCGTCCAATGCTAAACTAACCATATCATGATCAAACTAAGGATACATGATGAATATGATTCGAGTATATTATATGATACTCAACTCCTAACAATAAGATGAGTACTAACCTTCAGTTATACTGTTGTAGCTGTCTTTATATTTGTTGCAGCATTATCTGTATTAGTATGGATATTTGCTCCTAAACAAAACCAAACTGTATGGAGATCATCTGTGATATTGTGTATGGCTATGTGCTACTTGATGTGGGCCATAACTTACTTAGCTCAATTGCACCCTTTGGAAGCTCCAAGAAGATCTGATATGAGACCTGAAAAGAGAGATTAAAAGCTAAGTTTAACAAGGATAAGAGATATAAACCAAGTCAAATGTTAAGGTAAATTTCAAGACCAGATTCCAGGATATGTAGAATACCTAGAGATATCTGAGAAACCAAAATAAAGAATAAAACAATAATCATATCATGTAAATACTATTAGTATACGAAGATTAGTATACGAAGATTAGCATACGAGTATGATGGAGACAATAAGCATATACGACTAGCTAAGGGCTAACCATGGACAGCTATGGCTATTTTCTTAAGCGGCTTGAGCCTAATAAATTGTGTAGCACAAAATCGGCTTAAGTATTCGGAGCACGAAGATCGAAGCACTGAAGTACCAATGAATGAACTTGATGAGGCGATTACTAAACGAAGGAAGCATGACCAGGACTATAGACACAAACAGAGTCTGTGTACCAAGACTTTCTAGCTGAAACTGACATGCAGACGAATCATCAAGTCTTCTAGTATGAAAATATCATACATATGATTATTAGCGAGACTGTGAGTTGGACCATAATCGTAGATCCTAAAAATAACTCGAAATGTACCTCTGAATCGTGGGGATGGTGCTGTTCGTATTCATTCGTACTATTGACTAACCACAGATCTAGCCCTCGCAAACAATGTCCGGGTAACTTAAAAATTCACTACCGTAAAAATCGATGATGAAAAATAAATTATATAAACCACATCCTTCTTTACTTCACAAATCAATACGAATTCAATACGACAACCACCACCGTATATAGCAATATACGTCTTTATTGGGCCTCTCATATTCTTCGAATAACCATGAATTGTAGCCTCTCTTTTTAGATTATTTCACTCCTGATTCTGCCCCAGGTCCCTCATTCTTCCGTGGGACAAATGGGTTCTGTTTATGGAGAAAATCAAGCCATTGAACGAAAATTAGACAACTTTGATACGACCGTTTAATTTTTGTTTGGTGGATCGTGTGGACCGGGATCCTAGTGTGAGTGTCGATTCATCGATGCTCCGATCTTTCCACTATATTTGTAGAATTTTCTAGCGAGGAAGCGAGCCACCAAGCCAAACTATGGAGGTGAGCGGGGTTATCGTGTCTAAATGCGCCAAATTACGACAAGGCCAAGTGGGACCTATAACTCTAGCGAGCACTAATCACCGGCTTCAATAGAACTACCATATTTATTCTTGATTACGCCTACAATGATGATACTAATTCTTACTATTTCCACGCTAGTCACTTTTATTTCAACTCACATATTCAATCGTGGAAGTCTCTAGCATGGTCAGAAGTGAACTTAGATTACCAGCATTTTATACGTTTTCTTTTATTGCGTTGTACGTGTATTTACGCTTGGTTTCTTGCCCTTATTTTCGTACACATGTATTCGAATAGCTCTTACCATATAAACAGATTTCTGACCCTCGCTAACGTCGCATCTACTGCTCAATGCGTTTACTGACGATGCAATGCACCTCGTTCGCTTATTCTTGAATTTACCAGCTGCATTGCGCGTGTATTAGATTAAAATTATGAATCAATTGTCTGCATTTAGTCTGTCATTGGATGATTGAGTGAACAAATCATATTTATTTCAAGGTGGTTCAATATTCTTCTAGAATTTATTAGATATTTGTTAAGATTCCGGCCCCGTAATTTTGGAAACTTTGCAACAATGTCTTCTGGAAGCGTTAGGTTTTGTTATGGTATTATTATGAACTTGTCGTGATAATGTGACGAACTCGCCGCCACTGCGAGGCTATATTAGAAACATAGTCGTAGAACACCTATCCCTCCCGATTTCACACTTTCGAGTGACAATCTCTTCGTATTCGAATACTATTTGAAGAGAAGACAATAATCCAATCTAGAACCAGCTATTTAAGTTACAAGACTCGGATCTTGGGACATACCAGAACCGTACTCACGGGTGGAGTTTCAAAAAGAATCTCTATCAAGTCTCAGAAGAAGTTTTTATACTATCAAATCTCACAGTATAATAATCTACCAACTATCTTATACTCATCTCTGAAACTCTCATAATGTTTTGGGAGTATTCTATGGCATCCCTACGACCACCATCGTATCTTCTATTGATAATGGAAGATTCCTGGCCCTGACCCTGGCCCTTCAAAGATTCTCCAAGCGTTCTATTAAATTCTCATTCCCTGAATTTAATATTGTCCAGAATTTAGATAGTGTTCTACGACAATTACGAGCTTCTGTAATGGGCTTCTGGAATCCGGCCAACTCCGAAGTCTCTATAGTCCTATTAATTTTAAGGCTGGTAAAAGAAGTTGATGAACTCAGAGGATCTAATAGACCTGAAAAAATACGATGGGTTCGTACTTTTCGTATCAGCACCCTTAACAGAGTGGAATGCACAACTTTATTTTTTGAACGACCACATACAGGAAAGGGTGGAGGTAGGAAGCAGCTCCATCCCCAGCAAAGGTGCGGTTACTAAACGAGTCCGTCAAAGTCTTGGAATTAGCCGTGATTCGAAGCATCTCATTCGGCTATATATATTTTCTTTAGTACATCTTGCAAGTGTCAAAGGAATTTCAGATGTATTGCCATCTTAATCTGTTCAGTAGCATTTTACTTTTTGTCGTGGTTTTGAGCTACTAGGGATAGGGGCCATATTTGGCTACTTCGGGGATGGGGCCATTTTGGGGTATACTCTCTTTGAGAGTCCTGGCTTTGAGACTCATTTTGAAAAGATAATTAGTTTCTTTTCAGCATCCATAGCATGGTCACTTGCTTTCACAAGAACTGTGGCAAGCTGACTAGTGAAGTCGATAGCAAGTGGATTCCAAGTTCTGCATTCAAATTGCGTAAGTTATTGTGTGGCTGAAACAATGCAGGTCACGTGAAGATACATCAACATTTACAAATGTTGTAATTGCTTCCCAATTGTCCACTACTCTTCCTATAGCCACCATCAAAATGAATGATAAACAAGAGGTCTTATCAATACTAACCAACTCCATAGAAGAAGGTTCCGTCGACAATGTGACACATCTTCAACGAAAACTCAAAGACCGCCATATTTCGCTTATTGCACTTGCAGGAATTATCGGACCTGGGATTTTGGTCGGGGCATCGCTAGCACTATCCAATGGTCCGGCATCCTTGATCATAGGTTTCGGGATTATTGGAATAATAGCCTTCACCATGATGCAATCCCTAGGAGAACTTGCCACCATGTATCCGACTGGAGGTACATTCCTGACGATAGGTAATAGATTTGTAGATCGTGCATGGGGAGGAGTTGTAGGGTGGAATTACGTAATTATATGGGTTGCGGTGCTAGCCAATGAATACAACACCGTTGCAGCTATTATGCAATTCTGGGGTCCTCAGGTCCCGTTGTATGGCTATGTATTAATGTTTTGGGTTGTTTTCCTTGCGTTTCAATTCTTGGGAGTGGAGGCTTTTGGCGAGGCCGAATTTTGGTTGGCTCTCACAAAGATCGTTGGAATAGTTGGTTTTTACATTTTTAGCATCGTATATGTTTCCGGTGGGATAAGTGGGACTCCGGCATTTGGATTTAGGTACTGGAACGATCCTGGTGCTTTCAATGGGGGGTTTAGAGGTGTAGCGCTGACGTTTGTTTTTGCATCTACATTTTATAGTGGAACCGAAATTGTAGCAGTATCTGCGGCAGAGGCTGCAAATCCTGCTCGAGCAATTCCTCGTGCCATTAGACAAACCATATGGAGAATCTTGGTGATTTACATGGGAATTGCCATCACTTATGGTATGACTGTTCCCTACAATGATGAATCATTATCAGCCGGAACCAAAGTTTTAAAAAGTCCAATGACTATAGCTATTGCTAGAGCTGGCTGGGAAGGAGGTGCCAATTTGATCAATGCATTTATTCTCGTGACATGTATCTCAGCTATAAATTCTTCAATCTATATAGGGTCCCGAACAATTGTCAACTTGGCTGTTGAAGGAGCAGCTCCAAAGATTTTACGAAGAGTTAATAAGAAGGGTGTGCCGTATTGTGCAGTAATTTTGATGAATCTTTTTGGCCTCCTAAGCCTTATGAATATTAGTACTGGAGCAGCAAAGGCCTATAATTACATCGTCAACATCTCTGGTGTTGCAGTCTTTATTGTGTGGGGAAACGTATGTTTTTACCATTTACGTTTCCGTAAAGCGTGGGTTCTACAAGGAAGACTGATTGAAGATATCCCGTACCGAGGCTTATGGTTCCCATATTTGCCTTGGTTAGGAATTTTTCTCAATACGTTCTTGGCCCTTATTCAAGGCTGGTCCTTCTTCAAGCCTTTTGATGCTCCGAATTTCGTTGTTGCTTATATTTTGTTGCCTTTCTTTATAGTTTTGTTCATCTTTTTCAAGTTGCTCCATAAAACGAAATGGGTCAAACTAGAAGAAGTTGATTTGGATGAGGGAAGAAGACTGTAGCTAACAAGGGGGTTGAGGAAGAGTCCAGGAAACGCACACCTGGATGAGTCTTGGTGGGGAAGTTACTTGGTGCCGAGGAAGTGCTCGACTATTATTGGGATTATTGGAGAACTAGATTGTGTATTATTGAATGCTCTTTTTCATGACTACTTGAATACTATCATAACGTAATGATACTCTTTGAGAGAGTTTCACCCGGATGTTCGTCTATTCATTTCAGTACTAGAACACCCCAGAACTATATCCTCTCCAGCTCGCTTACAAGATCAAATACAAGTCCTAGTGAATTTACGCTTGTAGCCAAAACTCATAACCTCCAAGCTGTCTTTATTTAACTTACGTTTGCGCGAATATCTTAACTAAGAAAAAGGCAATCCAAGAAAATCCTTGGCTTGCATATCGATCGAAGAGTCTCGTTTATTCAGTGGTAATTCAACTTACGCTAGAGTTGATAAAATATTGCACCCACTCTGGATCGTATTTTGAGACCGTACTTCTGGGCCTACTATAAACAAAGGCAGTTCCGTTTTTAGTCGTACCCCGTACGTACATTTTTAAACTGAGTAGGTCGTTAAAAAACGACATTTCCGTCGGCATAAAATACTCACCCGTCGTGCATAAATATATTTAGGTAGCTCTAGGTTAGAGCCGTACTGAAACAGAACCAATTCGAACTCCCAACTAAACTCCTAACTGAAAGAACATTCATCATCAAACTATGAATCCTTAATAGGAATGTACAAGAGACGGAGTATGTTGGGCAATTCGTGTTATGGTCTGAAACATGTTAAATTATTTTCCCACCATGCTTCTACTTTTGGATATAACTTTTAGTTTATGTGATGGAGAGTTGATTCTCAAGTTCTCACAAACAGTTCCGATATTCATATGGTTGGCAATGGTGGTTTGCATATAGAGTTGACCAGTTGGGTGTGGGAATTCTAGGTTCTTCCTAGTACTCAATCCGTATCTATGAAAGAAGAAAAGAACAGGATAAAGATGCTATCTGTGCTACGATAGTAGATTTCATTATCTAACTTGACTAAATAATAGATTCTTTTTAGTAATCTACTAATCAAGGCTTGTATACGATACAAGCACTTCATGTAGGACAAGAATAAACGGCATACAATGTTCCATAACGAGGCTCAACCCGGCTAACAAGTATAATGTGTCTAACACGTACAATGTGGCTAACTATACGGAGTGGCTAACTGTATAATGTAAAACTGTAGATCAGGTTATTTATTGGTGGATCCCCAAGCTAGCCTGTTCCCATCTAGGTTGTCTTGTTTCTGGTTAGGCTCGAGATATCATAATTTTAATTCAATAGTAATGACTTGTTAGTTGTGTTCAGAGCCTAGACCAATCAGCATCGTGGGGACAAAAACTGCTCATAAATATTCCCAGAATTTCCAAAAATCAAAACATGCATAAAACCGGCGACAAAAGAAATTGCGTATCTGTACCCGGGATCGCGATGGATCTCAATGGATCTGGTGATACTCTTAAATGACCCTTCTTTGGTTGACTAGTCGAACTGATAGTTAACCCTGAAATGGTGTCATCAACTAATCTATCAACAATTTAATAAGATGTACTAAGAGCATTAGTTGCGGGTCTATAAAATGTCCAATATGCAGTACAAGAATTCTACTTACCTAGCATCCCAATTTCTTGAATATAAAATATGAAACATCTAGACACTGATACACCACAAATGCAAATAGACCCGAACGCCTCTCTTCGTAAATATAAATTATGAGCCCATTCTCTTTCGCATATTGCTCCCTTTCTGCATATCTGTATCTGGGATGTGCAGGAGAAAATATTGTTTGGAGATGTTTGGAGATTGTTCAGGGTGAAGTGGGGTGGATGAAAACAAGGAGACCTTGAATGGACGCTAGTTTAGCAGTAAATGCATGGGAAGTGACAACATGGACAATAACAACTTGCTTTCTCCAACAGACATTTATAGCCTTCCCCCGCCTGTTGACCCAATAAGGCCCCTGAGAAATGCCACTTGCTCGGAGCTTCCCCGAAGGATAGATTTAGAAGCGCTAGGTGCCGCCCTAATCGGCATTTTATTTTTTAAATTCTTCTTCCATTTTGTGTCCTCATTTTAGTCAACTTGAGTCAATGTATATAAACTCAAGAGGGTCCTTTTCGAAGGGATTTTGGGAAACGACGACTAATTATGGAACAATTTTATTTTCAATCAAACAGTCCTATTCAAGACTTGTTTGGAGAAGCTACGGCTGGCGGAGTTACTGGAGAAGTTACTGGAGCTAACTACTTCGGCAACCTTTACGGTAACTCTTACGGGGCTGTCGGTAACTCTAGCAACACTAATGGGATTGCAAACACCGCCACTAATCCTGGTGCCGCTTCTGCGACCATGTCTGCAAACTCTATGGGCATTTCCGCTGGCGAATTTGATATCCCTCATTACGATGTAACCTTCAAGGACAACATCAACCTTCACGCCAAGCTTGGTCCCTCAGTCATCAAAGAACACCAGGAGCAACTCCAACAACAATTCAACCAACTCTACCACCAAAACGCTCATCTCACACAAAAGAGGTTAGTGATTTCTCCCGTGGTTGTTGCAAATGCTTCATCCCTTTCGAACGACTACACTTTCCATCAATCCCCTGGCTATGGCGGCGTACAGGCGACTCCTCCAACACTGCCATTGACTCAGTTGATGGCTGCTTACAACGAAAAACCATTTATGTTTGATGCCCCCCAAGGAATGTTTGATATTGAACATGAGCAAGTAGGTCACTCCCACGACATACAACACAACTCCCACCACCACCACCACCATGAACATGACCATGAACATGATGTGCAACATGATGGATTCTTCAATCAAATATATCCTCTGCCGCAGATTGATGAAGAAAGACACAGAGGTTACGGAATGCTGTTAGGGTCGCAGGGGGGCATTTCAAGAGCACACTCGGGATCACACTTGTCTACAAACTTGAGTTCCCGTTCACAAATGAGTTCACAAACCGGCTCACACTTGAATTCCCAACTTGGATCTCTCTCAGGGTCTATCACTGGACTCTCGGGACTCGGAAACCCAAAGGTGAAATCACTATTACCACTCAAGCAACGACTTTACGAAAAGTTTTCAGCCAAGGATGTCAAATCCATTCGTTTTGTTGAAGCCGAGAGCTCGTGCAGCCATTGTGAAGTGCGCTTCAACAACTATGTGGACTTGGTTGATCATTATAGTGCTCATGCAACAGTGAGTCTCAATACAAGGAACCACACCTGTCCTGTAGACCTGTGTCCTATGCAAATCATTGGGTTTGACAAGAGGGCCAACTTGAGACACCATGTTGTAACACACCATTTCAGTAAAGGGTACATTTTACCAGAAGACGCTGTCTATTCTAAAGAACTCCAACAATTAATTTATACTTGTGAAGATCAGCTATGTGGCAAGGGATTTTACCGTCGTGACAGTCTTACCAGACACATCAAGTTGGTTCACCACAACCAACAGAGTCAGTTCAATATGAAATTAAGAAGGGGTTCAGAAGAATCATTACGTCGGAAACGAAAGAGAAACAGATATTAACTATGTATAACTTCGAGGTAGAATCACAGAACAATTACAAGATTAGTACTTTGCTGTTCCTTGCACAACTTTCGAAATTCAATACGCAACATTATTTATCGCTATTCAATTCACCTGGCTGGACCATTACTATGCTTGGTAAAAGTCTCTTTTGTATAATATATTTACCATCAAATCTAACTAATACTACGTTTGCACCATGATAGTTGAAGGGATCTTCAACTAAGTTCACAACTCCGCTTAGAATTCCTAGCTTATCCCACAATACGTGAACTCCGGAAATTACTTCGAACTACAGTTGTTCCGAAGTACCTCCCTTTATCAGGTTGTGCTGACTTACACAAAACTATATCAAGGAGATGTGCCTTTTCTTCGAGTTTGCTTTGTACTATAATATTCGGTAGTGAGCACATTTGAAGTGCAGGGAGCGATTATATCCCTGTTATGTACACGACTGCATACCCATCCAGCGCTTTTATACTTACTATGGATATTCCCGGACCTCCCACGACCCTGTGCAATCGGAATTATCAAACTTTTCTAATCGTATGGTTTCTCGCGCGGTATACATGAGTATGGGTATTCAACGGAGGTACTCACGGATTGCTTGAAAGCTGGGCACCCGAAACGATCAAATGATCTGCTCTTGGTCTAGAGCCAGTCAACATAGAATACCACATTTGGTACAAATGAAAGGAACTGTGGATTCCCAAAAACGATATGGTTGTTTCGGCTAGACTATTTTTTCCTGCTCTTAATTTGCGGCTCAGGATATTAACATTTTTCCATTAGTTTATGCATGCATAATATTCGCATGAACTGGAAATTTTTCTGTTACACCTTCCCCTTCCACCCGATTCATCTTGTAACTGGCGAGTTGACTATTTTTTAATGCGTGGGTAGATACACTGAAGATTCATTTCGTAAGACCGTCTTTTTTATTAGTAGTTTCAATGTACAAAGTTAATTCACCTGCGTTACTAAAATTGGTCTACAGCTGCACCCATCACAGGCACAACAATAGTGACGCTACCATCAACCTGTGACTACAAATGTCGCCACCAGTAACGACATCTGGCGAATCATTGTGGCAAGGCTAGTTAGCTCATTTATTCTCTAACTACTCTATCGCTTTCAATTACCCCTAGCCCTGCTCAGTAATAATGAAGGGGAAATCGATTCCTTCCCCCACTTCATGGAAACGTCTTGGCATTTCATCATTTTACGAAGTACCGAAAGGGTAATAATAATTTCATTTGGTGGTCCAAAATTTCATGAATCTGATATTTTTAATGGTTTTTTATGGGAAGAGCGCCATTGACGTTTCTAGACGTCGTTGTAGAGGACTGAAGAAAATGTGTCCAAGATTAGTGAAGACTAGTGAAGACTAGTGGAGATTAGTGAAGACTAGTGAAGATTAGTGAAGATTAGTGAAGATTAGTGAAGATTAGTGAAGATTAGTGAAACTTGGACTATCTAGAGACTCTAGAAGATTTACAGGTCTTTGTCAGTACGTCTTGTTAGAATTGGTGAGCTTGGTATAAAGTTTTTCACCTCTTTGGTCTATGGTAATAAGTTCGTCATCTCTGATTCTCGCTAAAGTACTAAAGTTGAAGTCGCTAGGATTTTAAAATAGTTCGAATCTTCGCTAATGATAATAACTTCGCTACGTTCAAAGTATCATTCTAGGTATTATTTTATCATTGTGGTAGTGATGGCTATGTCCACTTAATGATAAATATCTAGAGTACCACAGTTCGTGGGCTACCCTTAGGTTAGAACTTTTGGAAAAATGCTCATTTATTGTTAGGCTATGTCACTAAAGGTCCTAGACCATGTGTACCACCCTTGGAACCACCTCCACTTTCGGTTGTGCAAATCTTCGAGTTCTTGATTTTGCAAACTTTCATCAGCCTGGTGGAAACCATGAACTAGCACGAGAAATTGATACTGCAGCATGAGAAGTTGGAATCTGGGCCGTGAGCAATGGAGGATCTCTGAAACATATATCAACGCAACTATTCCCAATCTTTGAAGATTATTCAGACCAGGAAAAGCGTCAGGTCATGTACGAATAACCAGTGAATCGAACACTGAACCTATAAAAGACTTGACTTGATAAATAAAAGAATTCATCTAACTCTTCCTAACAATTGTTATTTAGCTTCAATGATCTCATAACTATTTTTGCTACGAGGCGATAGGCAACAAACAAGTCTTTGGGATTGATTTCGTGATAACGTCAAAACGTTGAACATTGCAAAATTAACCACTGAAGACCATTTCGACGAGTATTATAAAAATCCACTTATTCAAACTCACAAGAACAGTTGCAAAATACCAGCCGCAACACTTTTGTAGAGAAGAATGTCCTTCAACTTCCAACTAATCCATCAAGACCAATTGAGATATTGAAAGTGGAATGTCCTAGAATTGCAACATTTTATTTTGAATGTTCTGGCGACAACTCACGAATTTTGATTATTATCTCTCCCTTACTCAATAGGTTAATACTTTATAAAGAAATTGAACCGATTGTGGGCTCCGAGATTGCGAGAAGATGGGTTACAGATTGCCATGATAAAGATTTGTAAAGGGTTAGGTACAGTATCAACTTCGAGAATGTTGATGGATTTAAGTAGACCAGAAAGCTTTCTAGGCATCTTAGTGTACTTAAAGCTTGAAATGATTTACTGAATTGGATAGTAGTTTATCATGGAATAACATTTTATGATCCCCAAAATATCCCGTTTCTTCGCCTGTAGTGAATATCGGAACTCAGATAGAGAATGGAAAAGAATACTGCCTGGTGTATTACTTGAATACTAACATAGTTGAATATTGACTCATTTTTTGATCCAATATGTCAATTAGCTCGTTCTGATTTTCTTATGTTAAGCGACCTTTTCTAAATCTAACTGTTCGTGACTTGATATGGTTAACAGGGATTTATGAACCACAGTAGTCATATCTACCTATAAGAGCCAGCATCATTGATGTAAATATGAACAAATTGCACAATTCTTAAAATATTCGCATAGAATTTAGAAATTTGGGTTATTCTACAACAAAAGAGTTGAAAAGCGACTCCAATCTAGATAAAATTTACTAAGTTACTTTGCTAGAATTCGAAGCTAGCTAATAATTTATACTCTGGTTAACCACAAAGACTCTAAAGGATGCAATTCTGTGGAAATAATATATTACTAGTCCTCTGGTGTTTTAGGCTTTTGAAATGGATAAAGTTCCAAGTTACGATAAGTATTATGAGGGAAAACATCAATGTCAATCTTTGAAACCGGCTTCTTTATGATAGGAGCAGATTCTGGAGATACCCCTAATAACCCCTAATTCAACAAAATAATTCGTATCTTTCGAGTCTTGATTGCTTGAGCTGAACAAGAAATCTACAGCTGACAATTTCTTCATGTACTTTTTTGTAGAATCCACTATGTCGAAATCTGATGTTTCTGCAATGCAGAGGTTGTGATGAAACGCGAAGGTCTCTAATTGAAAATCATCTTCAACTACGTACAACTGAACCTGATGTTAATGCCACCTAAAGTACCGTTAAAATAAACTAAATAATCCCGACCATTGTTCCTGTTCTTCCGCCTGAATTTCTCTCAAATTCTTGATTAATAGGTCCTCCGAGTTTTCCCGTAGATCCAGAACAACTACCCAGATAGATCCAGAACAACTAACCAGCTGACAATTCTTTAACAACAATTCCGAACCACACGTCCCAGCTGGCTCCGTATATTATAGCCTCCCCTTGATATTCAAAAGAACATCAAAAACCATTTCCGAGACAGCAAGTCGGGAATACTCCCCAAAATGAAAACGCTCCAAACCTGTTCGGGATAGTATGGTGTAGCCGCATATCTCTGCCAAATAATAGTAACCTAACACGCATATTATTTAATAGTTCAATTTATACCACGTACCCCGAACAGTACTAACGCACCTCGCGTTCATGGGAGTCGTGATGGTTCAAATTTTGCAACCATTTGCACTTTGTGTAGACTTACACATCAAAATCTTATGCCACATTTAACATCTAACGCAAAGGTAAACACGAGGATGAACCTGCATTCGGAAACCTTGCCCAATTGATATTCCTAACCTAGGCATTGAATTTCCAAGCAAGTCAAATGTTGTTTTGAAAATAATTGTATTCTTTCTAGCCATACCAAGGTTCTATTTGGTTATGATCTCTTGAGATTGTGAATATGTCCGACGAGGTTCTGGTCCCCCTCTGGAGATACTAGACCCAACTACGACTTCAATACGAAACTGCCGTTTACATCTTCCGTAGATATCTTCCCTTTCGCATACTTATTGTGCACACTTCGATAAGCTTGCCCTACGCATACCCACACACACTTCGCCCATGGGATCTGGAAGCACCTTCCTTCTTTCGAATACGAGAACGATTGCGGCAAATGATTCTTGGGACACTTCTTCAATTACGTAGTGAAAATAGAGTCGTTAATTGTAAAACTGGAATTAACACCTGGTGGCAAGCACTTTCTTGTCACCTATTTACCAACGCCAATCCTTAAAATGGAAAGCATCGACCTCGCAACAATGTACCGAATATATCCACATTAGGACTAAAATCTCCCTTCTACGGCACGCCAGCACGAATTCCCAATCGATAGACTTGCATCCAACAAAAATAATCACGAAGGATAGGACTAACTCCATTTCCAAATAAGGTTATCAGCAAGTTCATCAACAAGCTTATTAGATATATTAATCCGGTACTCAAGATTGTTGGTAAACTCTGAATAGTCTTTCAAAAGTTAAGTTTACAGATTATTAAACACATCAACACCAAAATGATATTCCATCTATCCAGAGTTCTGGAACCAGGTCTGTATCAAGATTATAAATCTTGATAGTTAATCCAGAGATTATCAAATCCCTAACCAGTGTATTCTATAATTATCAAGTCCCCTATCAAGGTCTTTATCAATATTATAAATCCCCTAACCAGGTCTGTATTCAAAGATTTATCAAAGTTTATATTAGAGCTCTTAAACAGTTAGTTCTTTTAGTTTTACTAACAATTCAGATCTTCTGCTTAATACGGCCCTTGCCTCAGCGAAGACTAATTTAGGCCACATTTGAATGCGAAAACCATGCTTTCACTATTAGAAGGTCAGTTACATCAAAGGTCTCTACAATGTCGATCTCAGACGTATATCTCATAATCCCTTGTTACAAGGTAAGTCTCTAATATTAGAATATCACAGACTTGCTAGAGCTTAGGATATCACACAAAGTCAATTATACGTAGATGGAATTCCTTTACAGCTCCCCGGTACATTGCATTGTCTCCGGTTCCTTCCACAATACAAAGGCTCTCGATCACTACTTCTGTACAAACCCCAATAACCGGGTCATTTCGTTAGTGGCCGGAACAAATAGCGTTGCTCTGAACATCCGATGTTGCTCTTATTAAGGGATTATGGATTTCAAGGATCAATATCCGATCTGTCTGTATCTTGTCAGAAATATTTCCTTAATAGCGGAAGATCGCGTCTGTAGTCCTAGCTTTGTACTGACTAGCTGGCATCTTTCTGTTGACTCATTACGATTATTTAACCCGTGCTAATTAGACGCGTTTTACATCGTACTAAATCGCTTTGGTGAATCCTCTGGTAAATCCTGCGCTAGATTCTAATTCAGAATAGAATCGATCTATAATCAAATATGTAATCAGAGTGTCTGCTAGCACTTACTTAGCACCCACTAGCGTGATTAGTTACTGCCCCTAAAACAATATCAACTTTCTCTCAAGATTCAGAATCACCAATGGTTCCAATATCGCAAATGTTTTCAAATCACTTTACCAAAATGTATTCCTAGAGGTAACTGCTGATAAACGTCTTCATTTCGGATCCAATTATCTATCCATTGCTACTACTTCTCAGGCGACGAGGTATTGGTTGCCAAATTCAACGTGTCTCGCGCTCAAACTCTGTCAATTTTCCATGAAAAACGAACCAAAACAAATTTTATGTAGAGTAGGCGACATGTCCAGCATGACTAGTACCCCCGAAGTAGTAAGTATTCGAACCCCTAAGAGATCCCAGATATGCGCTGTGATATATTTAACTCGTACTAACATCTAGACTCCCGCGTTGGATTTAAACGATATTCTTAAGGCAGAAGGTACCGTCGACATTTTTACTACTCCAGATAATAGACGGAAATATTTCACGAAAACAGAGAAGCAGCCGGTAGATGTGGAAAAGACTATCAAAAGATTCAAATATCTCTTGGGGTTGACCGGTTTATTTCAGCATTTCATCGAAGGCAAGGCGAGAAAAGATCCGTTGTTTAGACATATTGTTGACGAGGCCAACGACAACGGCAAACTGGCTACTAGAAGAAGAAAAACCGAAAAGGAAGAAGATGCAGAACTTTTGGAAGACGAGGTATCTACTCAATCTATTATTGAATTCACTGAAAGTCCCGCGTATGTTCATGGGCAGATGAGATACTACCAGATCCAAGGTTTGAACTGGTTGATCTCTCTCTATGAAAATAACTTGTCAGGGATTTTGGCCGATGAAATGGGGTTGGGAAAGACTTTACAAACCATCTCATTTTTAGGATATCTTCGTTTTATTAAGAAGGTAAACGGTCCACATATTGTTATTACTCCCAAGTCTACTTTGGATAATTGGGCACGTGAGTTCAATCGTTGGATTCCTGATATGAAGGTTCTTGTAGTGCAAGGAGATAAAGACGAAAGAAACGCTCTTCTTAAAGATAGAGTATTAACTTGTAATTTTGACGTGGTCATTGTATCCTATGAAATCGTCATCAAAGAAAAATCTACCTTCAAGAAGTTCGATTGGGAATACATTATTATTGATGAAGCCCATAGAATCAAAAACGAGGAATCTTTACTCTCACAAATCATCAGAATGTTCCATTCAAAGAATAGATTATTGATTACTGGAACGCCCCTTCAAAATAACTTAAAAGAATTATGGGCCCTTTTGAATTTCATCTTGCCAGATGTATTTGCTGATAGTGAATCCTTTGATGAATGGTTCCTGACTGATAGCGCAGAAGAAGATAATGTCGTAACCCAGTTACACAAAGTTCTTAAACCATTCTTGTTGAGAAGAATCAAGGCAGATGTCGAAAAATCGCTATTGCCAAAACAAGAATTGAATGTTTACGTCAAAATGAGTGAAATGCAAAGAAAATGGTACCAGAAAATCTTGGAAAAAGATATTGATGCTGTTAACGGTGCCAACGGAAAGCGAGAAAGTAAAACAAGATTACTTAACATCGTTATGCAATTGAGAAAGTGTTGCAACCATCCTTATTTATTCGAAGGTGCCGAACCAGGTCCGCCATTCACCACAGATGAACATTTGGTGTTTAATTCCCAGAAATTGTTGATTTTGGACAAAATGCTCAAGAACTTCCAACGTGAAGGCTCTAGAGTACTTATCTTCTCGCAGATGAGTAGAATGTTGGATATTTTGGAAGATTATTGTTTTTTCCGTGAATTCCAATACTGTCGTATTGACGGACAAACCGAACACGCTGACAGAATCAACGCCATTGATGAATATAATAAGCCGGGTAGTGAAAAATTCGTATTTTTATTAACTACCAGAGCCGGTGGGTTGGGGATTAACTTGACCAGTGCCGATATCGTCATTTTGTTTGATTCTGATTGGAATCCCCAAGCAGATTTGCAAGCTATGGATAGAGCCCATAGAATTGGACAAACCAAACAAGTCAAGGTCTTCAGATTTATTACAGCCAATGCAATTGAAGAAAAGGTTTTGGAAAGAGCTGCACAGAAATTGAGATTGGACCAGTTGGTTATTCAACAAGGTAGAAACTCAGGAGCATTAGACGGACAACAGAGTGGCAAGGCTTCATCCAAGAATGAATTGTTGGATATGATCCAGTTTGGTGCAAGTGATATTTTCAAGGACGAGAATGGGGATGAATCAAACGACATAGACATTGAAGAAATCTTAAAGTCATCTGAGCTCAAGACACAAGAATTGAATGACAAATACAGCAAATTGAACTTGAATGCTCTTAAAAACTTCACAAATGACGAGTCTGTTTACGAATGGAATGGAGAAAATTTCAAGAAGAAGGATGACTCTGCCATCACCAACGTTGGGCACGCATGGATCAATCCTGGAAAGAGAGAACGTAAGGAGAATTATTCCATTGATATGTATTACAAGGATGTCTTGAACACTGGAAGAGCGGCATCCTCAACTGCCAATAGGTCCGGTCCAAGACCACCTAAACAATTAAACATCTACGATCACCAGTTCTATCCTGCGAAGTTAATTGAATTGCACGAGTTGGAAAAGAATTACTACAAGAAACAAATAAGATACAAAGTACCTTTGAAGGCAGGCTCTGCTGCTACTTTGGCTGAAAGAGAGTTGGAACAGAAATTAGAACAAGAAGAAATAGAAAACTCGCGTCCTTTAACCGACGAAGAAAAGGTTCTCAAAGAAGAATTGTCGAGTCAGGGATACAGCAACTGGAACAGACGTGACTTCATACATTTTATCCAAGTGTGTTCGAAATATGGACGGAACAGTGTAGCTGCTATTGCCCAGGAATTTGAAGACAAGTCGATCGAAGAGACGCGTGAATACTGCAAGGTATTCTGGAAGAAATACGAAGAAATTGAAGGCTACGAGAAATATATAAATCAGATCGAATTGGGTGAAGAAAAGATCCTCAAGGTTAAGTTGCAAAAGGAAGCACTCAGAAGAAAGTTGTCTCAATTCAAATATCCAATGCAAGAGTTAGTGCTCAAACATCCACCAGCCTCAACCAACAAGAAAGTATTTTCCGAAGAGGAAGACAGATTTATGTTGGTACAATTATATCGTTTTGGATTAGATCGTACTGATGTTTATGAGAGAATCAAGGAAACCATACGAGACTCGCCATTGTTCCAATTTGATTTCTTCTTCCAAAGCAGAAATGCAAGTGAAATCTCAAGAAGATGTACCACGTTGCTTGGATGTATCTTGAAGGAAATCCATCCAGAACAAAACGGCGGACGTGCAGAGTCTGTTGGACCTGCAAATGGTAAGAGAAAGAAGACTACCGAAGGTGATAAGAAGAAGAAGGTTAAGAGTTCGTGAGAGAACTCGTCCTCGTGGACTGAACCTCCAAGACTCTAATCACATATATAGAATCTGTACTATAGTTACTCACAAAATGTATATTGTGTCTATGAACAAGAATTTTAATGACAATAGTTAATGATTATAGTTTTAGCAGTTAATGAAAATAGTTAATTATAGTAGTTACAATTGTTGTTGAACAATAGGTTCTTTTGTATAACATTATAGTTATATATCATGGCTGTTAGGTTGTGTAGTGATCTTATAAGTTGCTGCTAGGAATTCCTACCTTATATCTCTTCTAACAATTGGACAATGTCTCTCTCAAACCCTAGTGGACTTTCCGTGGTCAAATATCTCCTCACCACGTCGCCGTTTCTGCTAATCAAAAACTTTTCGAAATTCCATCTTACTCCCCTAAATCCTATTGCCCCAGAACATTTGCTCTTCAACCAGGTATAAATTGGTGCAGCATGATCACCGTTTACTTCAACCTTCTTCATAATGAGAAAGTCGACTCCATACGTAGTCCGACAAAACTGGACAATTCCCTTCTCGTCATTGGGCTCCTGATTCCCAAATTGATTGCACGGAATTCCTATCACCACCAACCCCTGAGTTTTGTACTTGTTGTATAGATATTGTAATTCATTATATTGAGGTGTGAATCCACAGAGACTCGCCACGTTAACTATTAGGAGAACCTTGTTTTGGAACTGTGAAAAATCAACAAGGTTATTAGTTCCATCATATAATTCAAACGAATAGATCGAGTCTTCTGCCATGAATTCCGACTGGCTCTATTATAATCAGTGTTAGTTAACTGATGAGATGTTTGGCAGGTCGTGCGTATGTGATAATATAGAGGTAAGCGAGCTACTGAAATGGAAAGCGATACGAGAAAGTTTATTAGCAAGAGGAGAATGAGAATGAGGTTGGGGACAAAGACGGGCTAGAGCATCCAGAGATTCAGTAGAGAAGACCAAGAAACTATTGAAGGTTCGTAGTCAAGAGGGAGTTTCTTGGTGGGATGGATGGAGATTTGTGGAAAAAATTATATATTCATATATATATGTTGAAAGAGGTATATTGTATATATATTTATATTGAAAAATCCTTACCAATTAATATATACTGCAACTTCCAATCTAATAACATGAACTAGCCAGACACTTATTGAAAACCACTTCTTCTACTGTCTGGTTCAGACAACGTTAAAAACGGGTGCAAATAGAGCTATATACAGTACATAATTAAATATTCAATTGTAATTAATAGTCTTACGACTAGACAGAAATGGAATTAAACGTACCATAATGTCGGAAAAACAGAACCACATCACCCTAGTCTCCGTAGACTCAGTAGACTCATTATAAGAAATGATACTGGTTATGATCACTCTTTGGCGAGCCTGATATCTCGAACGAGCACAAACACTGACTTCCCTCTAGCTCTCACTTAAGAGTTGACCCTGGGAACTCATAATCCCGACATTATTCTTAGTAATCTTACCCCGACCTACCAAAACATGCTTCCACCCTGATCCTAACTTAGCTCAGGTTCCGAGTATCGAACCACTTAATCCCGGGGAGTCAGATTTCTCCAGAATTAGCCAGATAACACGACTTCGACTTTGTGACCGTCATTCCACAAGAAGAGAAAAGGAGGAAAATTTTAATGGAGTTTAGATCATAACATTCAACTTACAACTTCTTCGGTAAACCCGTACTCCCCACTTCTACACACCATATAAGATAACGTAGTAAGGCCATTGTACCAGTCCATCTAAAGTCCGTCATTACTCCATAATTTCTTATAAAGTGGCGAATTCCGTACTCGAATCCTAGCCAGCGGCAAATCGACTCACATCACAAGAACATTAGCAAATTTAAAACAAACGATTATACTTCACACCATAGCGTATTTATGATTTGAAATGTCGTTCAAAGTCAACTGGAACTCATTGGAGACAGAAAACTTGAGTTCATGGACTAAAGATTTATTAACCAATGCTTTAAACTCAGGCAAAACTCCTAATATTCTTGCTTCGGATATTCTGATCAAGGACCTTAACTTTGGTAAGATTGCTCCCAACTTTGAAATTCTAGAAATAGGAGAGTTGGACCGTGATCGGTTCAGAGGGATCTTCAAAATCAATTACGACGGAGATTTCCACCTTACATTACACACAAAAGTCCAGGCCAACCCGCTTAATATCTATCATTCCAATAGTTTGGATTTAGAAGTTGGGAATTCAAACTTTGTTACTCCCAACTTCCTTCTTTCCTCCGAGCAATTTGCATTGCCCTTGGATTTGAAACTCAGTGATATCAAGATCAATGGGATTGGGATTATTGTCTTTTCAAAAACAAAGGGATTAACCTTGGTGTTTAGAAATGATCCGCTAGACTCAATAAAAGTGTCCTCAACTTTCGACACTGTCCAAGTGTTGGCCAACTTTTTACAGAAACAAATTGAAAACCAAATTGGTGATTTGTTTAGAGAAACATTACCCACCGTGATACATCAGCTCTCATTGAGTTTTCTCTCTCTTGATAATAACATTGATGAGCTCCATTCGAAACTCGCACTCAACATTGATCTCGTCGGTCAGTCGACTCTGACAACTGCCACCTCCGACCTTACATTTGTATACTCAAGTCGAAACTTACAAAAGAACATGCGGTTATTCAACTCAAGAGAAACCCTCGACCTTGACATTCCAAAGTTTAAAAACATTATCCAGAGGTCTCATTTGGATAAGTTCAATAAAAAAGCGCCAAATTTGATCAATTCGTTGAATTTGAATCTTAAGGGGTTCGAGACTGACTTGAAAATAACAAGTTCGAACGGAATCCCCATAGATTTATTGACTGGTAAAAGCTTCACAAAGACTGATAAAGTGTTGAAAGAAATATCAAATATTCAGGCCAGTAGTTTCTACAAGGCCAACTCCAATAACAAGAAAGCAACTGCGATCAAACCAAAAAGAAGAACAATCAAATTGAGCTACAAGAAGAAGGAGACCATTTCTTCGCCCATCTCATCACCACTCCAATCCACTTATGTCACTCCATCCTCTTCTATTAATACCGTCAATTCCACTGAACTTGAGAATATCGACAACGTATCGGAAACATCCACACTCATCGAGATGCATGAAGATACCAAAGAAGAAATCCAAGCAATCGCACATCCTAAGCCTACTAGAATTGCCAACGAATTCTATCATGAGTTGATGAAACCATACCACGAGAACCATCACTCTCCTACACCCACACCCAACCAAAGCGCCTCATTATTGACTAATGTCGGCTTGGGAAACAACTACTTCAACTTCACCAACAACCAACTGATATGTCCTTCTCCCATCAGCAAGCACGAGCAAGATCTTCGTTCTAAAAAGTCTATGAACTATATCGATATCGACAAGATTAATAACAAGCTTGCAAATGACAGGATCGAAACATCTTCTCCATTCGTATCTCCATTGACACGCACATCTTCTCTAGCACGCGTGGTCACCCCATTGAATCTCTCATCGAAAGAAAAACGTACTTTACATGACTTTTATCACCAGGGCCCAACTGGAGGTGGACTTTTCGAACTGGCTCATCCTCCACCACCATACTATCACGTAGTATGAGATCGACTATTCTGCGTTTATTCGATTTTTAGTTCATCTGTATATAACTATTTATTCGTTCATATTAGAAAATATGTTTTAAAGAAAATGTATAATATTAAACAGGAATAGTCTAGTATTAAATAGAGTTAGTCTATAATATTCCACATATTTAGCATATATTAGCCTAAGCTAGCGAGAAATCAATCTTACATAGAGACATTTTCTAATTGAAACACTCTTCAAACTCGAACATTCTTCTAACAGCTCTAGTACTGGTGCTCGCTTCTAGAACATCAAAACATCTCTCAATTTCAGGCACCTAACATCGCAAAATTTGCCAGTTTCAGAAAAACAAACAAGATCAAATCTAAACTTAGCACCACTTCTTCAAGAAAAGTCTTCAGGTGATCTTGAAACTCGTCAGACAATCATCAAATAGTCAGCTTAAGTATGGGATTTGGAAGCTTTGACGATATTTGCTCGAAAACGGCTTTTCCATTATGTTCAGTGGTTGGGGCTGTGGATCGGGATTCATACTTCAGCAGGGGCATAGTCGCCATATGTTACGCCAGACCGGTTGAGTTGGCCAACACCATGATTTTCCAGATCGGCAATGCGTTTGTTCATATTGGTACTTTGATTATTCTTTTGATTATTATCTTCAACACCAGGGCCAAGTACACAGCTATTGGTAGAACTGAGATGCTCTACTTGATGTACACTTTGATCGGGTTGAGCGTGAGTTCGTTGATAGTAGACTGTGGTGTGTCGCCTCCATCGAGTTCCAGTTACGCGTACTTTGTTTGTGTACAGCTTGGATTTACTGGTGCCACTTGTATAGGCCTACTCTACAACGGTATAATCTGTTTTCAATTCTGGGAGGACGGGACTAGGAAATCTATGTGGATTCTACGCGTGGTGAGTGTGTTGTGGTTCTTGGTAAACTTCATAGTTCCGCTTTTCACGTTCAAGGGCTGGGGTTCAGCATTAGACAATCGAAATACCACCGCCATGTTTATTGTCAACTATCTAATCAACGCCATCATACTCTTGTTGTATGTGGTGTCACAGATCATTCTCGTTATCTTTGCTTTGGATAACTACTGGCCTATGGGAGCTATTCTCTTGGGAGTCTTTTTCTTTGTCGTTGGACAGGTGCTTGTATATGTGTTCAACAGCCAAATATGCAATGGATTGTCCCATTACGTGGATGGGTTATTTTTTGGCAGTTTATGTAATTTGTTTGCGGTTATGATGATTTACAAGTTTTGGGATATGATAACCACCGATGATTTGGAATTCTCGGTGGCTTCGGTTGAACAGGGGATTAATGCGTTTGGTGGTGATGATGAAAAGAGACAAAGTGCATTTTTTAATTAGCCTACCCTCGAGCGAAGCAAGAATGTTAGATTAGTGAATTCTTGATTGACGAGCTCCGGAAGTATTTAATACGTGAATATTAGTACATTATAAGAATCCACAGAGTTTAAGAATGCAACATTCAAAGCTTCAAGATTCTAAATATGATACTGAAAATTAATGAGATTAAGCTACAGTTTCAGCTGTGGGTTGTGATTTCTGATTCTCACTTGTGTGATCTGTGTCCACGACTCATATATCTACGGATGTTAACAAGGTGTTATCACGATGTTATCAAGATGTTTCGTGGTTGTCGTTTTCTACTGTCATTTCATACACCATTTTGAACGATCAACTGCAAAGATGGATCTAGTGATAGCCAACGTCATGCTGATGAATCCAGCACTTAATGGAATTAACCTCCAGTTATATTGGTCTAGAAGATGTGCTCTAGATCCTCATTAAATTCTCCTAGTTCCATTCTTCAGTTTTAATAACTTGATTACAGGTTAGGCGTCCATTTTATAACCAGAAGGAATGGGATTCGAATCATCAATACAACTTATAATAATTGTTTGATCTCACTCGATCAGGTATCTAATTTGGAAGATAAAACTTCTAGTCCTTGTTAATTTATTGAATAGTCATGTTGCTTTTCTTAGGTTTTCTTCTCTGTGAGTGGTTCGTTTCTCACTTATTACATACTGAGCGTAGCAAAGATTCAAATATTTACAAACATCCATCAAATCCAACTAATATTTACTAGTATTACTTATGATTCACTAAATCTCATTTATTTCGTGCGCTCAATATTCAGACTCTGAAGATTACGTATTCTACAATCCATGTTGAATATTGAGAGTAATTACAGTTTAATATTACTTGAATTGGTATATGATATAGAGGGAGCTATACCAAGTAAATCTAGATGTTAATTTAGTTGATAGAGGCAATTTTGGTTTCTATTCTCCTAGCTAAATCTACCGATGTTCGTATACTGCATATAATGAGAACAAAACCTCTAGTTAGCTTATTTGCAGCTTTAAATACTGAGAAAATATATTACTGGTACTCATTAATTTATGTAATAGTTCACTATTCTCAATTCTCTTGTCAGTAAATGGATGATTTCTCACTAAATACTTACCAAGTACAACGAAGTATCAAAATTGTTAATAATGTATACTAAAGAGGATGAAGTATTCAATAACTCACTAAATCTTACTAGTATCACTTCATCACGACCAAGTCGCCACGATCCCTAGTCGCTACTAATCAAAATAATATCAGCCACACAGTATTCAAAAGTACGAATATTTTAGTCACTATATTTAAATATAGCTCCTCTGTTCCTGAAGTTCCTGAGGTGCGCTCGGCTAACGGGTATTTTTGGGTCACTTTTGCGTGCGCCTTCAAAATAAGAATGACAACTCTTCACAACATAAACCCTCTCTGAACAATACCCCTACCAGTCTCTAGATCAATACCACCACACACGTTTCTAGAAGTACTTATAAAACACCCAGTATAATATAGGAGGAAATAGAGAGGAATTCGATGTCTAGTGAAACTGAATCGGAATCATCCAAACTACTCCAGCAAGATAGAATCCAGAACTTTCTTAATAGCGACTCGAGTTTGGATGTTTTATTAACAAGATTGAAACAAAGTGTAACCACTGGAGAAGAATACGCGAAGTTCGTCAAGAAGAAGGCCCAGATCGAAGATGAACATTATAACCAACTCAAGAAATTCGCCAACCAGGCGCGAACGGCGATGAAAACATCCACTAAGATCAAGACCGATTCGTTTAGTTCTAGACTCGATCTGATCATTGATTTCGACGAACGCTTATATGGCCCGGGAAGCTCGTTTGTAAAGGCCATGAACGTGATGTTCGATGAGTTGTCGTCACTTATTGGAACGGTGAGCAGATCAAGAAAGGTGATAAAGGACGATGCTAAGCGTAGAGAAAAGGAATGTCAGGACGCCATTTTATCGGCAGAGAAGGCAAAACAGAAGTACTATCATTTATGTGATGATTTGGAGAAGTTAAAGACTTCGGATCCCAACAAGAAATCGTTCTTGAAGAACAAATCCATTGAGCAACAAGAAGATGATCTACAACGCAAAGTCGACTTCGCAGACCAAGATTACAAGGTCAAGGTCAGTACTTGCAAGAAATTGAAGGACGAAATCTTGATGCTCCACAGACCAGCTACGTCCAAGAAGTTGAAGAATTTGATTTTAGAGATGGACATAGCAATGAACGTCCAATTGCTAAAGTATGCTACGTGGCATGAAACTTTGATTATGAATTCGGGGGTTTTGATAAGTCCTCTCCAGTCCAACAAGCAATCGATGAAATCTCTTGCTAATTCTATTGACAACGAAAAGGATTTGTACGACTACTTAATGAAACATGAAAGATCTCCTTCGAGTGTTTCGTTGGTTCCAGTAGAATACGTTGTCCATCCTTCACTTGCCAAGAATCAAAAGTTGACCAAACCATTTTTGAATAATAACTCTCAAGCAGGCAAACCAAACCATATAACACAATATGGAAAATCTCCTACTTCGACAGTGCTAAACACATCGGCTAATCAGATTAACGCCCCACTTCCATTAAATCCAAACGGCATGAATTCCACGCCTCTGTCTACATCTGCTAACTTGTCTTCTGTGAATCCCCCCTCATTCCAAGATACATCGTCAAACCCAAGTTTTGGATATTCTTCATTAGACCCGTCAAGTCAGCCAAACACTCCAGATTTGAACGGACCTAAATCATTGGCTGCCCAAATCTCCCAGCCTACGTTTGGTGTTTCCATCGAAGACGCTATTCAATTTGCTGGTATTGATAATGTACCTTTGGTTGTCAAGAAGTGTATCGATGCCATTGAATCCCACGGTTTGAATATTGAAGGTATTTACAGAACCAGTGGAAACAAAACAACTGTACAACAATTGAAAGACACCATTGACCAGAAATTCACAAACTATTTATTGATTGGTAGCAATATCGATCCTGAAAACGTCTTGGACGCTGACATCTACTGTATTGCCTCGCTCTTGAAACTATACTTTGCTAGTTTACCTGAGCCTTTATTGACCCAGGAATATTACCAATCGTTTATCGAAACCGTTAAGTCAACTGACGAAACGTTTATTGCAAAGAAGTTACACCATCTTGTATTCAATTTACCTGACGGTGCCTACTTCACGTTGAGAGCAATGATATTCCATTTGAACAAGGTCGTTGCCAACCAAGCTACCAATAGAATGACAGCCAAGAACATCGCGATTATCTGGGGTCCAGCCCTTTTGAACGACAATTCAATGAGTCCACAAGATTTGAGTTACAAGAGTAAGGTGGTGGAGGAATTGATGTTGATTGCGAATGAAATATTCGACACTGATTAAGTGGTGATTGGGAATTAGAAATGTATTGTTAGAGCTGGAGGCTTGGTCTTTCAATGTTCTACTCACAAACCATAAATATGGTGAATTCACTTGCTGTGTTGATCTATCCCTTCGGATGTAATTCATACTGTCCTTATCATTTTGGCATAGTTTTGCATAAAGAGTCGATCATGCTATTTTCGAAGAATCCTCAAAGTATCTCTACCTCAATTACCGTTTAATGGACAAACAGTTATGTTTGTGAAATACTAGTCTCGTTACTGTCAACATTGTCTCGGCGATGTCTCGACGTTTCTCGACTCGCTCCACATTTTCATCATTAATCACTTCCACTATTCCACCACTCACTCAAACATATGATAATTCATTTGCAATATTGCCGTATTAGATTTGTTTAGTGTATATTTATAAGTATATATTTGTAAAGGGCATTGTACGTGTTGCTGTATATTTAGATATCAATGTGTACATATATTTTACATGGAAGTCGTTACACCACGAGAAGAATCTGCAAGTTTGGTACCACAAGGGTATAGATTTAGCCAAGCACTATGACTGACTTTCTCTGGCTCTCATTAATCGTGATAATTGGTTTTAAATACTATGATTGATACCTCTCATAAATATTTCTCACAGATATTTCTTTATTTCTCATAGATCTGTTCTCTAATCAATATTTCAAAGGCTTTGATATTGTATCCTTTCCCCCATCTCTCTGATCTCTCTCATGATATCCAAAATTGAACCTCGGAGGTTTGTTCACTCGGTGAGAGAGATTTTTCACTCTAAAATTGTTCTTATAATCGCCATTTTTAAACTCACTGGTGAAGACCACACCGCCCTTCTTCTCCTTTTCCTTTTCTTTCTCCTTTTCTTCAGTCTCTAGCTGTGCAGAATAATCCTCATCACTGATCCCCATCAATTTTCTCTTAATATCCTTCAATTCTGTTCTCAATAGGATATGAAACTCAGGAGAGTCTATGATCTTGTCCTGAATATCTTTGTCCACAATACTTAGCAAACCAGACCCATTTGTGCTCATATGGTCGTTGATTATTTCACCCTGGATCAAGGCCCCCATTTTCCCCTTGTTTTTTAGTAAAATCGACGGATCTTGTTTTATCTTGCTCTCCACCATAAGTTTCAACTTTAGGAGAAGGTTAGAGTGAGTTTCTGATTGCTTAAAGTTTTCAAGCAACACTTTTCGTTGTTTATCGAAATCTCCATTCTTCTTATATATAGTGGTGAGTTGTTTGGGATCATTTTCTGGCGCCCTTGTAGACTGTGGACCAGTAGGTAACATGAGGTATTAGAATTAGAAAGTAGAATTAAAGGAGGTACGAAATCGTCCTAGAGCAGAATTAAAGTTGAAAAGTTTTAGTGAGCTTTGACAGAATTGAAGTTGACTTTCACTAATTATAGTGGACTGTCGTAGTTAAAGTAGATATTAGAAGAAGTATTCACTAGACATATTTAAATCTGTTTTTGGTATCGCATTTTTCCTTCGCGACAAGAAAAAGATCAATGCCGCAATAATATAGTATTCCAATCGTAGTCTCAAAAAGATTCCTCTATTTACTGAAAAGACACCTTTATTTACAGCACTATTTAATCAACAATTTTATCTTACACGATTTAGACTATTTCTACTAATCTTAGTACTCTTAGCAAGATGGCTGAACCAGAGATGTCTACGCTTCTTAACTTTGGAGGCCCGCCACGACTAAATGACTCTACTCCATCCCACTTGACAAACGAAGAACGGACAGAATCAAACGAGTCGTTACTTATTGGAGACCCTCTACGCGAAACAAAGCGTGCAAAGCACGATAACAAGTTCCAGAATCATATAATCAACCATATGGAGAAGCTTAAAGGCGATTTGGAAGAGATGATATATCTAGTCATGGCAGGATTACCGTTGAAGTACAGCTACAACACATACTATACAAACGTTGAGTCGTTGTGTCGATTCAAACATGTCGAACAGTCCAAGCTCACGCTGATGTTGTATCTGAAGATCGACGAATCGTTCATGAAAGTAAAGAGTCAAATATCATCGATATTGACCGAACAATCCCTTCAAAAATGTATATCCCAATATCTTGAAGTATATGAAATCTGGGAGAACAAATTGATCTTGTTGAGCAAATTATTCTTATATCTCGACCGAGGATACTTGTTGCCTCATACCACCAAGAAGAGAATCGTCGAATATGGACTTAACCTATTTGTTGATGAGTTATTGTGTGATGATAAGTATGCCCAATTGACCTTGGCCAAACACAAATCCTTACTACAAAAGTATCGAGAACTTGAAGAGAACGAAGGTTTAAGTAAACGGTTTTCAACTGTCCTAATCAAATTGAATTACGATGCCAAAATCAAACTCCAGAACGACTTGCTAGCTCTGATTATTCAGCATTTTGATAGACTCAAGTATGCATGGATTGCTTCACCCTCCACATATTTCCATATAGTGTTCAAGAAAATGGACCAGGAGATCAAATATTTCAAAGACTGTGGGTTACCCTCGCAGTTGTTGCACAATTTACTTTTAAAACTCAAATGGTCACTTGTATTTTCCGACTTTACCAATACGATCCAAAAATGTTTACCATACCTATTGGAAAACGATATTCAGCTACAAGTCCTTTTTGGATTCTGTAAGGATTCGTTAGATGACTTCAAAGTCGACACATTATCTGGGTTAGTATACGAATGGGGCCAATATATCTTGAACGATGTCTCCAAATTACTTGCGTGCCACAAAGCACAACCAACAAAAGATATCATAACAATATTGGTGGATTCGTATACCAATTTGAAGCGGATAGTAGACACAACATTTCAAGGAGAGGACAAATTTGAATTCGAGTTACGAAGTTCATTCACCAAAGCATTAAACGACAAATCTTTCAACTCGGTTATAATATTCCAGCTATGCAAATATTGTGACTGGTACTTCAAAAACAAAAAACTTGATTTGAGCTTCCACGAGTTCCAGAAAAATGTGTTGATAGTATTCAAATCGATCAACAACAAGCATGAATTCATAATCCCATACAAACGAGATTTATCCAAGAGACTTTTGATGATCAAAGGAACAAATTTCAACCAAGAGTTAGCATTGGCTGATGAGTTCCTCAGTGTGGTCGGAGATTCTGACGATATCAACAGTTTACAAGTGATGTTCCATGATTTGAAGGCGTCTAAAGACTTATGTTCGTTGATTCCAGCAACTTCACTGATACAATTCAACCCGTTGATTTTGGATAAAAAGCACTGGCCAGATATACCCAAGAAAGATAATAATATTAACCTTCCAAACGAACTAAAATCGATCTTGGACGAATTTTCATCCCAGTATTATAATTTGAATGGAAAATTCAAAAACCAAAACCTCGACTGGTCAAACTACACCTTACACCAGTTGACAATCATGTCACACTTTAAAAACGGAACCAAAGAGTTGGTTTTGAATCTTCTCCAGGCCACAGTGATCTATTTATTTAATGACCAAGTTTCCTATACGTTCAAGGCCATTCTTGAGGCAACTAGGATCGAAGAAAAGTTACTTAGACGAGTTTTGTTATCATTTTCTTCAGAAAAGTACAAGATTCTACTTCAAGTTGACGACACGTTCTCCTACAACGCTGATTTCACAGACAAGTCTTCAAAAATCAGGATTCCTCTTGGAAAAGATAAAGAAGTCAGAAGCAAACAGGATGCAGAAGCCATGTCAACCATACAAAAAAACAGATCTGATGAATGTAGAAGTGTGGTAATGAAGATCGCCAAGAAAGCCAAAGAATTATCAGTAACAGATTTGTTGAACGAATCTTTAGAAATCCTTGTCAAGAGAAGCCCCATTACAATTCAGGATTTGAAGATGGCCATAGAAGATTTGATCGACAAGGAATATATCACGAGAAAGGACATGGATACTATTATATATCTCCCATAGAGATTAAGCCATATGAACGACTTCGATACTATAATATCTCCCATAAGAATTAGAGGTATTAGACTATACCTCTCATAAACACATTAAATAATGAGAGTATTCCGTACTGCAAAATAATAGTGGATTATAATTACAAAAATCTACGTCAAGACCTAATCTTTAAGATTATTGTTCTCTGTCACATATATATATGGATGTTTATTATAGAATGAAGATATGATATCTAGGTAAATCATAATGTAGGATTGAAGAACCTTATCTCCGAGAATAAATTGGCTGATAACTAGAGAAACAACTCTAAAACCACACCTATGGAATTACTTAAGCTCTAATAAAGCTAAGGCTAACTTGTAGAACTTGCTCAATATTCAATTCGATGAAGTTTTCATTGTTTCCTTTCCATCAGTTCCTCGGAATACATCAGTTGCTGGTGTTCTCTATTTGCTTATATAGGAACATCTTCTGGGTCTGGGTTGTAGGTCCAGTGACTGCCGACGAATGGAATCTTTTCATAGAAAGTCTTTTGGAATAATGGGACACCCTCAGTAAAGGTAGCAACACCAGCACCGGCGGCAGATCCCCATAAGATCAAGTTTGGAATATAACTCTTCAAGAGTGGGATATTGATACCAAGTGCTTTGGCAGATTTGTAGGCAGGACCTCTAATGTACTGAAAAGTTAGTAAGCAAAGAACGCAGTACGACTGGTGCGTGACCGGTACGTGGTCGGTACATAGACCGTTTTATATCGTATACATACTGCAACCATATTGAAATTGATCTGTGTGGTGTAAGAATTATTGTAAACAGATTTTTATTCAGTGCAATTTTGTCAGTTTCGATTGGTTAGAAAATCCACGTGATATAATGGGCGAGACACGACCGAATATCGACAGAGAGAACAAGAGATGATAGAGACCAAAGACATGGATGAGAGTGACATGATTTGAGATGTGATTTATATAATTGAAGTTAAAGATATGGCCACGGGAGAGGCAATATACTGAGTGTAAATTTTCATATAGAGTAGAATAATAACCTTCGGTAGCCTCGCTCTTACTAAAACCACATATTGTCATCAAATATACAACTAAAGAATGACTTACGGTTTGAGCTGGGGTGTTTATTCATCCTATTAAACTTGAAAGTGTTCCAATTGGTGATTTCATTGAATGATTAGGAGAAATCGATATTGCTTTTGTAGCTTAATCGGTAAAGCAGTGTACTGTTAATGCATATAATTCTAGTTCGAGTCTAGACAAAAGCGTAATTTTAGT
>Ga0065704_10000285_pt1 | contig 54664 bp, 56 predicted proteins | sample SwiRhicommuniRL2_FD_59091 | JGI IMG/M metagenome (GOLD analysis project Ga0065704, IMG submission 59091) | Switchgrass rhizosphere bacterial communities from Rose Lake, Michigan, USA - RL2 v2 (version 2) | ecosystem: Host-associated > Plants > Roots > Rhizosphere > Soil | place: East Lansing, MI | reverse complement strand
GCAGCGGCGAGCCGCTGTGGCCTGACGGCATGACGGGCAGCATCAGCCATACGGCCAGTCGTGCGCTGGCCGTTGTAACGCCGCACGGGCTAACGGGTATCGACGGGGAAATTATCCTCGCTGATGACGAAGCGGTGGAGATCAAAGACGGGATTATTGGCCCCGCAGAGGACACGCTGCTGCGCCACACCGGCCTGCCATTTGCGCAGGCGCTGACGCTGACGTTTAGCGCCAAAGAGAGCCTGTTTAAGGCGCTGTTTTCACAGGTTAACGCGATGATGGGCTTTGATTGTGCCCGCGTCACGGCGCTCGACGAGAATACCCTGACGCTGGCGCTGACCCGCCCGCTGGCGGGGTTTTCGCAAGATGATGCCTTCACGCTGTTTTGGCTGCGTGACGGCAACACGCAGATCACACTGCTTCCGCCTTTTCCCGCCGCTTCGCGCAAGTCATCATCACGGCGTTGAACAATACGCCAGACTGCAGTCTTTTCAATCCTTGCCCCAGGTGCAGCGCAGATAAGGCTGGGTGTTACTTCTTACTGAACAAAAACCTCATGCAAATGACTGTTATCCCAGTGGCACCAATGGCCGAGACGGACAGAACAAGAATCGAAGCAAAATCATGCACACCCTCTATGCCGTAAATACTAAACACGTTTGCCAGACGTTGAACGTTGTCCAGAGGAAAAAAGGCTGCCCATACCAGGCCGCAAACAAAAAACCAAAATACTATTTGTACGCAAAAAAGGAAAAAACCGGTGAAAGTCCTCATCGGGTCACCGTTATTGCTCCGCAGGAGAACCGTTAATATCAACACCGCCATCGCCTTTAAGCCACACGTAAGCTGGGATCGTCATTTTTATCTCCTTATAAAAACCAGCAGTATTATCGTAAATCGCTTTTTGAATTAATGCATTTGTGCTTAAGGAAAGACTGATAAAAACAGATAAGGCAGATAAATATAAAAAAAGAATGGGCAAATAGCAGTGCTGCTGAGTCGTAAAGGATAAGCAGTCGTAGAACGGGGCCAGAACTGGCCCCGCGGTTTTACTTCAATTCAGTGCTCAAACATCCGGGAACATCACACTATTCCCCGGCGCCTCGCGATGGAGGTGAATAAAGTTCAGGTGCCGCTCATACTGATCCAGTATATCCGTAATCACCTGTTCCTTACTGTAATCCATCAGGTCATTCCCCTGGCTCCCTTCCAGCAGGAACGTCTCAAGGCGGTAATACGTTGATTTCCCACTGCGTGCGCGATAGGTAAACCCGGGCACCGAATACTGCTGTGGCCAAATCTGGTAGACAAAGTTTTGTTCGTCGCCCATATGCACCAGCAGGTCCAGGTGTCCCAGAGTCTCACCGTCGTCCGGCGGCAGGTTTTTCAGTTCAACATACGCACCACGCAGCTTCAGCTCCTGCGCCACCTCTTCCATCGCCGGGAAGCAGACCGTTTCCATCATCTGTTTGGTGTAGCGCGTGCCCGGATAGTTCATCAGACGTGACAACCGCTTTTTCCAGCTCAGTCTGTCCTGCGCACCCATCGGGCGTGGCGCGGTGTCGCGGCTGGCGCTGACGCGGCGGTAATCTTCCACCTTGAGAGATTTATACAGCCCGGCCATCACGAAGAAGATCACGAAACTGAACGGCAGACCCATTATCACCGTGGTGTTCTGCAGGGCAGAAATACCGTTGGTCATCAGCATGCCCAGGGTCAGCAGGCCAATGGCGACAGACCAGAAGATGCGCAGCCAGTTAGGAGCATCGCTGTTAATGTCCTTGAGCTTCGAGGTGAAGTTCCCCAGCACCAGCGCGCCGGAATCCGCCGAGGTGACGTAAAACAGCAGGCCGGTAATGGTCGCAACAGAGGCGCTAAAGGTAAACGCCGGATATTGCGCCAGCAGGCTGTAGAACCCCCGCTCCGGATGCACCATCGCTTCCTGCGCAAACGTCGCATTGCCGTGAATGATCTCGTGCAGCGCGCTGTTGCCGAACACCGACAGCCACAGCAGCGTAAAGGTGAACGGGATAATCAGCGTGCCCATCACAAACTGACGAATGGTGCGTCCACGCGAAATACGCGCCAGGAACAGGCCAACAAACGGCGACCACGCGACCCACCACGCCCAGAAGAACAGCGTCCAGTTGTTCATCCACTCGACCGGGCGGTCAAAGGCGAAGCTGTTCAACGTCATACCCATAAAGCGGTTCACGTAATCACCCACGTTCAGCACTAACGCATTGAGCAGGAATGACGTATCGCCCATAAACAGCACGAACAGGATCAGCCCCAGCGCCAGCGCGACGTTCAGCTCAGAAAGCACGCGAATGCCCTTGTCCACGCCGGAGGTAACCGAAATGGTGGCGATAATCACCGACAGCGCGATCAGCGCCGCTTTGGCCGCCATGGAATCCGGGATATCAAACAGCACGCTCAGACCGTAGTTGAGCTGCACCACGCCGATACCGAGCGTGGTGGCGATCCCAAAGATGGTGCCAATCACCGCCGCAATATCCACGGTGTGTCCAATCGGTCCGTTAATTTTTTTACCGAAAATCGGATAGAGCGCGGAGCGGATCGTGAGGGGTAAATTATAACGATAGCTAAAGTATCCGAGCGCCATCCCCATCAGGGCATACATCGACCAGCCGGTTAAGCCGTAGTGGAACAATGTCCAGACCATCGCCTGTCGCGCGGCCTCCATCGTCTGCCCCGCCCCTTCCGGTGGCTGCATATATTGCGTGACCGGTTCCGCCACGGAGAAGAACATCAGGTCAATACCAATGCCCGCGGCAAACAGCATCGCGGCCCAGCTCAGCAGGCTGAACTCAGGTTTTGACTGTTCCGGCCCGAGCTTTACCGAGCCAAAGCGGGAGCAGGCGATGCAGACGACGAAGACGATATAGAGCGTCGCCGCCAGCAAGTAGTACCAGCCGAAGGTCTTCGACACCCAGTTAAGGGTGCGCCCAATCCACTCGGCAGAAAAATCGCTAAAGAAGATCGTCATCAGGGAAAACAACAAAATCAGTCCTGCGGATGTATAAAAAACAACCGGATTGATTTTGTCCTTTTCTCTGTCTTGCGAAAGATCTGTCATCCAGTATCCCCACTGTTTTTGTAACTATTGAAATCCAAAACCGCAACAATTAAGACACATTTTATATTGAACGTCCAATCAAAAACCGCTTTAATGGTTAACCAACGCTGATGAATGGAGTGGCAAAAATGCCCAAAGTGGGGATGCAGCCAATCCGGCGCAGGCAACTTATCGACGCCACGCTGGAAGCAATAAATGAAGTGGGAATGCATGACGCGACCATCGCGCAGATCGCCCGTCGGGCGGGCGTTTCCACGGGGATCATCAGTCACTATTTCAAGGACAAAAATGGCCTGCTGGAAGCGACCATGCGCGACATCACCGGCCAGCTGCGCGACGCGGTATTGAACCGTTTGCATGCCTTACCGCACGGCAGCGCTGAGCAGCGTCTGCAGGCGATTGTCGGCGGCAATTTTGATGAAACCCAGATCAGCGGCGCGGCAATGAAAGCCTGGCTGGCCTTCTGGGCGAGCAGCATGCATCAGCCAATGCTCTACCGTCTGCAACAGGTGAGCAGCCGCCGTCTGCTGTCGAACCTGGTGTATGAGTTCCGCCGCGAGCTGCCGCGCGAACAGGCGCAGGAGGCGGGTTACGGGCTCGCGGCGCTGATTGACGGGCTGTGGCTGCGCGCCGCGCTGAGTGGCAAACCGCTGGATAAAACCCTGGCCCAGTCGCTCACCAGCCACTTTATTAGCCAGCATTTACCGACCGATTAACCGAGGAGAATTTATGTCCCGAATGGCAGAACAGCAGCTTTATATCAATGGTGGTTATACATCGGCCACCAGCGGTCGCACCTTCGAGACCATCAACCCGGCCAACGGTGAAGTCCTGGCGACCGTTCAGGCCGCCGGGCGCGAGGATGTCGATCGCGCCGTAGAAAGCGCGCAGCGCGGGCAGAAAATCTGGGCGGCGATGACCGCCATGGAGCGCTCGCGCATTCTGCGCCGTGCGGTAGACATTCTTCGTGAGCGTAACAACGAGCTGGCGAAGCTGGAAACCCTCGACACCGGCAAAGCGTACTCAGAAACCAGCACCGTTGATATCGTCACCGGCGCGGACGTGCTGGAGTACTACGCAGGGCTGATCCCGGCGCTGGAAGGCAGCCAGATCCCCCTGCGCGATACCTCATTTGTCTATACCCGTCGTGAACCGCTGGGCGTGGTCGCGGGCATTGGCGCGTGGAACTACCCGATCCAGATCGCCCTGTGGAAATCCGCGCCAGCGCTGGCCGCGGGTAACGCGATGATCTTCAAACCGAGCGAAGTGACGCCCCTCACCGCCCTGAAGCTTGCCGAAATCTACACCGAAGCGGGTCTGCCGGACGGCGTGTTTAACGTTCTGCCGGGCGTGGGCGCAGAAACCGGTCAGTTCCTGACCGAGCACCCGGGCATCGCCAAAGTCTCCTTCACCGGCGGCGTTGCCAGCGGCAAAAAAGTGATGGCCAATTCGGCGGCCTCGTCCCTGAAAGAGGTGACGATGGAGCTGGGCGGGAAATCCCCGCTGGTTATTTTCGACGATGCCGACCTGGATCTCGCGGCGGACATCGCCATGATGGCCAACTTCTTCAGTTCCGGACAGGTATGCACCAACGGCACCCGCGTGTTCGTGCCGGCGAAATTCAAAGCCGCGTTTGAGCAGAAAATTGTTGCGCGCGTGGCACGTATTCGCGCGGGCGATCTGTTCGATGAACGCACCAACTTTGGCCCACTGGTGAGCTTCCCGCACCGCGAAAACGTGCTGCGCTATATCGCCAAAGGCAAAGAGGAAGGCGCACGTGTGCTGTGCGGTGGCGACGTGCTAAAAGGCGAAGGCTTTGACAACGGCGCGTGGGTGGCTCCCACCGTGTTCACCGACTGCACCGATGAGATGACCATCGTGCGCGAAGAGATCTTCGGGCCGGTGATGTCCATCCTCACGTACGAAACCGACGAAGAGGTGATTCGTCGCGCCAACGACACCGATTACGGTCTGGCGGCGGGCATCGTGACTGCCGACCTGAACCGCGCGCACAGCGTGATCCACCAGCTTGAAGCGGGTATCTGCTGGATCAACACCTGGGGTGAATCCGCGGCAGAGATGCCGGTTGGTGGCTACAAACACTCCGGCATTGGCCGCGAGAACGGCGTAATGACGCTCCAGAGTTATACCCAGGTGAAGTCCATCCAGGTTGAGATGGGTAAATTCCAGTCCATATTTTAACCGGGAGGTTTTTTTGCAATTTGACTACATCATTATTGGTGCCGGCTCTGCCGGCAACGTACTGGCAACACGACTGACGGAAGATCCCAATACCACCGTTCTGCTGCTAGAAGCGGGCGGCCCGGATTACCGTTTTGACTTCCGCACCCAGATGCCTGCCGCGCTGGCGTTTCCCTTGCAGGGCAAGCGTTACAACTGGGCGTATGAAACCGAGCCCGAGCCGCACATGAACAACCGCCGTATGGAGTGCGGTCGCGGCAAAGGGCTGGGCGGCTCATCCCTGATCAACGGCATGTGCTACATTCGCGGTAACGCGATGGATCTGGACAACTGGGCAACTGAGCCGGGTCTGGAACACTGGAGCTATCTCAACTGTCTGCCCTACTACCGTAAGGCAGAGACCCGTGACGTGGGGCCAAACGACTACCACGGCGGCGACGGCCCGGTGAGCGTGACCACCTCTAAACCCGGCGTAAACCCGCTGTTTGAAGCGATGGTAGAAGCCGGTGTGCAGGCGGGCTACCCGCGTACTGACGACCTTAACGGCTATCAGCAGGAAGGCTTCGGTCCGATGGACAGAACCGTGACGCCGCAGGGCCGTCGTGCCAGTACCGCACGCGGCTATCTGGATCAGGCGAAATCACGCCCGAACCTGACCATTCGCACCCATGCCATGACCGATCACATTATTTTTGACGGCAAACGTGCGGCAGGCGTCGAGTGGCTGGAAGGCGAGAGCACGATTCCGTCAAAAGCGACGGCCAGCAAAGAGGTGCTGCTGTGCGCCGGGGCGATTGCCTCTCCGCAGATCCTGCAACGCTCCGGCGTGGGTAACGCGGAGTTGCTGAAGCAGTTTGACATCCCGCTGGTACATGACCTCCCGGGTGTGGGTGAAAACCTGCAGGATCACTTAGAGATGTACCTGCAGTACGAGTGCAAAGAGCCGGTTTCCCTCTACCCTGCCCTGCAGTGGCGGAACCAGCCGAAGATTGGCGCGGAATGGCTGTTTGGCGGCACCGGCGTGGGAGCGAGCAACCACTTTGAAGCGGGCGGGTTTATCCGCAGCCGCGAAGAGTTTGAATGGCCGAATATTCAATACCACTTCCTGCCGGTCGCCATTAACTACAACGGGTCGAACGCGGTCAAAGAGCACGGTTTCCAGTGTCACGTTGGCTCCATGCGCTCACCAAGCCGCGGGCATGTACGGATTAAATCACGCGATCCGCATCAGCATCCGGCAATCCTGTTCAACTATATGTCCCATGAACAGGACTGGCAGGAGTTTCGCGATGCTATCCGCATCACCCGTGAGATCATGCACCAGCCGGCGCTGGATAAATACCGTGGACGGGAAATCAGCCCGGGCATTGAGTGCCAGACCGACGAACAGCTGGACGAGTTTGTGCGTAACCACGCTGAAACCGCCTTCCACCCGTGCGGCACCTGTAAGATGGGGTATGACGAAATGGCCGTGGTCGACGGCGAGGGTCGCGTTCATGGGCTGGAAGGATTACGCGTGGTGGATGCGTCCATTATGCCGCAGATCATCACCGGCAACCTGAACGCCACCACCATCATGATTGGCGAGAAAATTGCCGATGCCATTCGCGGACGCGAGCCGCTGCCGAAGAGTACCGCGGCATATTATGTCGCCAACGGTGCACCGGTTCGCCTGTAACGCAGTTTGCTAAGCAGCCCCTCTCCCAACGGGTGAGGGGCATATTTTACAGACGAAACGCCTCCAGCTTTTTACGCTGCCGCCCTTCCCCGTCAAAATTCGCTTCAGCCAGCCAGGCGCGGAGTTCGGCATCCCGCTGTGGCCATTCGCCATCAATGATTGACAGCATGTCGCTGTCGCGGTTGCGCCCTTTGCGCACCAGTTTCTGACGCAGTCGGCCTTCCCAGACAAACCCCAGCCTTTCCGCCGCATTACGCGAGGCAGTGTTCATTGAATCGCACTTCCACTCCAGCCGACGATAGCCATGCTCGAATGCATTCCTGAGCAGCAGCCATACGGTTTCCGTGCCGAGGCGGGAGCCTTTCATCTTGCGTGACCAGGTGACGTGGCCGATCTCCACCGACCCTTGCATGCGCTCTATTGCCATATAGCTCACCAGCCCCACAGCTTGCCCGGTACGTAAATCGATGACGGCGTACGGCACCAGTTCATCATCCAGTACTTTGCCAAGGACCCATTCTGCGGTGTCTTCAACGCTCACGGGCTGGGTGCTGACAAGCCACGTCCAGTCGCTGTCGTCCCCCAGCGCATAGGCCTCATACAAATCCGCGGCGTGGCGTTCGGCATCCAGCGGCTCCAGACGACAATACTGACCGACGAGCGGAGTGCGGGTTAACGCACGGGCGCATTTCCAGTCGGGGACGATATCGTTAACAGTTTGACCATGTTGATTAAGCTCGGGCACGGCGTTGACTCCCGGAAGGATAAGGGTTTTGTTATAGCAGGTTAAAAAGCGGACGAAAAGAGACGCGGCGTATCGCCTGCTCGGGAAAACGAGGGAAGTGGCGTTTGCACGCCAGGATGACAGCGGTACGCCGGGTAAGACGTCGCCCTACCCGGCAAAACATTATTTCAGCAGCTTCACCGTAGCATCGATGTCGATCTCATCTTCCGTGAAGATCATCGTCGTATTCTGGAAGGTGGTGATAGCCAGCTTCTTCACCGTGCGCATTTCACCCGGTTTTTTGTCAGACTTGGGTTTGATGTTGTTCATCAGCAGCCCCACGGACAGTACCGCGTTCTCTTTATCGATGCCGGTATCTGCTGGCTCTTCTTCGCTGAACACCACAAACGATTTGATCGAGGTGAGCTTCACGCGCTCGCCTGCGATATAGAGGTGTTTGCTTTCCGGGATCACCTTCACCGCATAGGCGGAAAGGCCTTTGTTGTTGGTTGTGGGCTCGAAGGTCACCGCTGCGTCTTTCTTAATCAGATCAGGGTTGGCGACCTTAATCACATGAAAATAGCGGTTGTCACCGTTTTCATCTTTGATAAATCCAAAGCCTTTATCTTTAAACCACGTTGTGATTGTACCGTTCATCGCTGTTACCGCCTGTCAGATCTCTAAGACTAAAGTTTTGCAGCGCGCAGTGTAATCCACAATGGCTGAGGAGACAAAAAAAAGCCCCTGCACGGGGGCAGGGGAAAACTCATGTCAGAGCTTATTAGTATTTAGTTGAACACCATACCACCGTCAATCAACAGGGACTGACCGGTCATGTAGTCGGAATCTGGCCCGGCGAGATAAGAGACACAGGCGGCCACATCTTCGGGTTCGGACAATCTGCCAAGCGTAATGCGTTTGGCAAACGTTTCAGTGCCGTAGCCGAGCGGTTTACCCGCCGCTTCGGAGACCTGACGGTCAATTTCCGCCCACATCGGCGTTTTGACGATGCCCGGGCAGTAAGCGTTAACGGTGATCCCTAATGGCGCAAGGTCACGTGCCGCCGTCTGGGTTAACCCGCGTACCGCAAACTTACTGGAACTGTAGACCGCCAGCTCAGGGTTCCCGGTATGGCCAGCCTGGGAACAGGCGTTGATGATCTTGCCGCCGTGCCCTTCTTTACGGAAGGCGTCAATGGCAGCCTGGATACCCCAGATAACCCCTTTGACGTTGATGTTGTAAACTTTGTCGACAATTTCCGGGGTGATCGACTCAATTGGCGTGGAAGGCGCGACCCCGGCATTGTTGACGATCACGTTGAAACCGCCCAGCGCAGTGCGGGCTTTTTCCACCGCTGCAAACACCTGCTCACGGCTGGAGACATCCACCTTCACGGCGACGGCCTTCCCCCCATTGCGAGTGATCTCATCGGCAACGGCTTTTGCCGTCTCTTCGTTGTAATCCGCGATGGCGACGGCAAAACCGTCTTTCACCAGGCGAAGCGCAATCGCTTTACCAATCCCCTGGCCTGAGCCTGTTACGAGAGCAACTTTTTGCATTTCTCTGTCCTTATATTGATTCACAAAATCTGGCTGAGATGGAGCTGGCCCATCAGCAGCGGGTTATCGCTATAGTCGACGGGAATGGCGACCACGGCCGGGCCATCGACATCCATTGCAGCACGCAGCGTAGGCTCCAGCGCATCCGCGCTCTCGACGGCAAAGCCTTTCGCCCCAAAGGCATCGGCATAGACTTTGAAATCGACCGGGCCGAACTCTACGCCGGAAAGGCGCTGGTATTTTTTCTCTTCCTGGATCGCCACCATGTTGTAGGCGTTGTCCACCCAGATGATGTGCAGCACATTGGCATTGAGACGCACGGCGGTTTCCAGCTCCATGCTCGACTGCAGGAAGCCGCCGTCACCGGACACCGAGACCACCTTGCGGCCAGGATTGACCAGCCACGCACCAATCGCCCACGGCAGTGCAACGCCCATGGTCTGCTGACCGTTAGAGATCATGACCTGACGTGCGCGGAAGCTATAGAGATAGCGGGCGATCCAGATGTGGAAGCTCCCCATATCAACGGTAAGCGTAACGTCGTTATTGACGATGTCCTGCATGGCCCGCACGATGCGCAGCGGATGCAGGGCAAACTGGTTAAGCGAGGCGCCACGGCGATCGAGCAGATCACGTTGATGCTGACGATCGACCAGGATTTCTGACGCGCGCGCGCTGAGCTCCAGCTTGTGGGCGATCCGGCTGGCGAGCAGGTTCAGCGTTTCGGCGATGTCCCCCACCAGCTCGAGGTCAGGCACATAATTGCGTTCTTCATAGGCGGGCAGCACATCGATATGCACCAGCGTGGCGTCGCCGCTGTTCCACATGGACGGTTCGTATTCCACCGGGCTGTAACCGATGCAGATAATCAGATCCGCCAGATGCAGCAATCTGTCGCCTGCCTGGTTGTTAAAGAGGCCGACACGTCCGGCAAAGCGGGTGAAATGTTCCTGATTCACCGCCCCGGCCGCCTGATAGGTACTGGTGACAGGGATGCGGCTTTTCTCCAGCAGCTTACGCAGCGCGGCGCTGTTGGCAGGCTGGCTGGCCATCAGCCCCAGTAAAATGACCGGATTCCTGGCTTTTTCGATAAGCTTCGCCACATCGTTAATGGCGGACTCCGGTGCCGGCCCCATTTTGGCAGTACTGCTGCCCGGCAAAATCGCGCCCGTGGCGGGCTGGTCGACAATATCCTGCGGCAGGCTGACGAATGCGCCCCCGGGCCTGCCGTGCTCGGCAGCGCGAAACGCGTTCGAGACCACTTCGGCAATCGCATCCGGTGAACTCACCTCTACGGCGTACTTCGTCACCGGGCTGAACATGGCGACCGTGTCCATGCTCTGATGCACCAGCTTCGCTTTATCTGCCCGCTTCACGGCACCGCCCAGCGCGACCACCGGGTCGCCCTCACTGTTGGCGGTGGCAATCCCGGTGATCAGGTTCGAGCAGCCCGGTCCGGAGGTGACCAGCGCGACCCCGGCCTTGCCGGTGAGGCGCCCTACCGCTGCGGCCATAAACGCCGCGTTCGCTTCGTGGCGCACGGGAATGATTTCGATGGAGGAATCGAGCAAGGAATCAAACACTTTGTCGATTTTTGCACCCGGAATACCGAAAACCTGCTTCACGCCCTGCGCTTCCAGCTGGCCTACGACCATATCGGCGCCATGCGCCCACTGACGTGCCTGTTTATCACTGTTCACGGTGGTTCTCCTGTTAGTTTTCGACGGAACGGATTGCAGCATCAAGGTTGCTGGGGTGAAGGTTGGCCTGTAAAAATGCGCTGTCGGCAGGCAGGTCGATCATCAGTTTGTGAATTTCACCGAAGGTCAGCACGCCGCTCTCCAGCTGGTAGTCGAGCAGATGCCCGCCGCCCTGACGATCGTCGGTGATAAAATGTTCGTGATATCCCGCGACGTTAATGCCCTGCATATGCTGCGGCGTGCGGAACCCGACCAGTACCCCTTCTCGCTGGTTAAAGCGGAACACCGGCTGGTCATCCAGCACGTCGGTCATGGCACGGTATGGCGGCTTTTGACGCGGAACGGTACGGGTGTGGGCGTGGCGGAAATTACCGTCGATGCGTAACGCACAGAACAGGTTATCGGAGGGGATTTGCTGGTCGATCACGTCGTGGATCTGCTGACGGCTGACCGGCGCATCGAAGGTTTTTCGATACTGCGGCTGGAACCAGGTCATCACCGCAAACGGTGTTTTTTGCTCCGGCTTCGCGGCACGGGCACTTCCGTCGGCGCGCAGCTGATACACCTGGCTGCTGAAGGCAATCATTTCGCCATCCAGCTCGTTGAACGTACCCAGACCAAAATCGCCGTGCGCAAGCAGATCGGCGATAGTGGTATCCCCCTCGTACACGCCGCTTAACAGGGCGCTCATTAGCGATGTCTGATAGATCACGCTGTCAGGATGCTGGGCAGAAAACCCACGCAGGGTCTCGCACAAACTGGCCTCACAGTCGCATGCAGATGAATGCACCATCATGCTCGTCCTCTTCAACTTTATTTAGAAAGGTTAAATAAATGTTGACCCGATTCAGCATAGAGTTCCAATATAGAATCCATGCTGGTTTGAGACGTTTTTGATATGGAACTTCGTTATCTGCGGTATTTTGTCGCCGTTGCACGTGAGCGACACTTCACCAAAGCGGCCAAAGCGCTGGGTATTTCACAGCCTCCTCTGAGTCAGCAGATTAAACGGCTCGAGGAAGAAGTGGGCACGCCGTTATTCAGACGCCTGACGCGAGGCGTGGAGCTGACTGAAGCGGGAGAAGCCTTCTATGAGGACGCCTGTAAGATCCTTGCGCTGAGCGACGCCGCGCTGGAGAAAGCCCGGGGCATTGCCCGCGGGCTGAACGGCAGTCTGTCGATTGGGATCACCAGTTCAGACGCCTTTCACCCCAAAATCTTCACCCTTATTCGCCAGTATCAGCTGCAGAACATGGCGGTGAGAGTGCACCAGGTGGAAGCCAATATGTCTTCGCTGACGGCGATGCTGGCGGAGGGTGAGCTGGATATCGCGTTTGTGCGTCTGCCGTGTGAGAGCAGCAAAGCGTTTGAGCTAAAAATTCTCGACCGTGAGCCGATGGTTGTGGCGCTGCATCGCGACCATCCACTGGCGAAGTGTGGATCGCTGGCGCTGGAACAGCTTCGTGATACGCCGGTCGTTTTGTTCCCGCAGGAGGTCGCGCCAGGGCTGTACGATCGCGTTTACGGCTGCTGCGAGCGGGCCGGAATTGACGTGCAGCACACGCTGCAGTCTTCGCAACTTTCCTCTTCCCTGAGTATGGTGTCCGCTGGCGGCGGGTTCGCCCTGGTGCCGAAGTCGATGGCCGCCATTTCGCCTCCCAATGTGACCTACCATGCGCTGACATCACCGGAGCTTTATACCGATATCGCGCTGTGCTGGCGGCGTTTTGAACGTTCGCGGACGGTGAAACGGTTTCTGGCGATGCTGAGTGAAGGGTAATGGCGCGGCGTTGCTTACGCCCGCTAAGGCCTTTCTGGAAGCCGCCTCGCAAACCTGCAAGTAACCTTGTGTAATTCAGGGTTACTGCTTTTCTTACTCTCCTCCCGGCCGTAAAGTGCCTGCGTTGCGGCACATCCGCAACCGGGCGTAGGAACCCGCATATCACGATACGACAATTATTTTGTCACGGCAGCGCTCATCCCGTTACACTACGGTCGCGCTGGCGGAGCAACCGAAAGGTTGGCCGTTTTTGTCGTGTGCGGTATTCCTACCTCCGTCAGCGCTACCACCCATGAGCGTAGGAACTTATTGGATGGTCTGGAGTTTTTTTAAAATGGAAAATCACATGACAACTGTCCCTTCCCTGTCTTACGCGCTCTCTGAAGAAAGCGCTATTCACCATCTGATTCATCTACAACTGCCTGAATCTGCAGATCTCTTCGAACTGGCCGATGCCTGCACCGCGTATGTATGCGTGCTGGTAGAAACCGACGATGCGGTCACCCATGCAACACTGTGCACGCGTTTGCTGGCAGTCCTTAAACGCCTTCGCGCGCGTTGTGATTCTGCCCTCCCGCCTTATCTGGTCGAACAGCTGATTGCAGGAGAGAAGATTGTCTCCTGCGTTCCGGACTGCTGGCAGGATACGTCGCTCCAGGTGGACTATGCGCTGGCGTTAACGCAGGCGGTAATAGGCGGGACATTGCCTGCAAACGTGGCAAAAGAGCTGACCGGTCTGCTACATGATATGGTCTGGCTGCTGGCGGAGTTCGTGAAAGAGCCGTATATCACGGCGCACTAAGGCCAGAGCTTAAGGGCCGAAATTCAGCTGGTCTGTGAGCCAGAATTTCGGCCTTAATAATATAAAAAACTCATGCAGACGAAGGGTTAAAGTACTGAGATAGCCTCGTCCAGCCAGCCGGGAAGCGTTTCTCTGTACCAGTTCAGGTACAGCTCAAAATCTGTTTTATTTCGATCATAGAGCAGGGACACCACCTCTGACACAATCCATGCTTTAGCAAGGGTTATTTCCGTCGCTAACTGTCGGGCAGGCATATGCGGATAATGCACGCTGTAACGCTCCGCAAGCTGTAAAATGCTTCGCCTGGAGCCCATCCCCTTTACCAGCGGGGCGAGGTCGATAGCCGGACTGCCCGTGCCAAACCTTTCCCAGTCAAAGAGAACCCACTCTCCGTTTTCTCTCCTCCCCCAGTTACCGGCATTGGTATCCCCTGAGATTAAACATTTCTGCCGAAACAAAACGCTGCCTGCTTGCTGAAAACAGCGCATCTGGTGGGCCGCGCGGTCCGGTAATCTCAAAAGCACCAATGATTTTTCAAGCGCTTTCTCAGACCAGGAATGAGGGTGATACACCCAGGTTGGGTCTGGTGGAGTGCAATGAAGATGAGAAAGGCATTTCAATATGTCATCCCCCGACACCTCATCCTGAGACACTTTTCCAGGGATATATTCCAGCCTTAACCGGCGTGGATGTGGATCGGCAGACAACAGCGTCGGCGTTTTGATCCCCCTGCTGTTGAGCTCTTCCGCCGCATGCTCGTAGAAAGCGTATTCCACAGGGCTAACAGGGCATTTATCTATGACTTGCTGACCATATTGATCCACCAAACGCTGAACGTTTGCCGCACCCATTTGGGATAAATTCTCCGCAGACATACATGACTCCCTGTGTCAGGTTTGGCTTTAAGGGATAAGTGTAGTGTGATGCGGAGNGATCAGGGGCATTGCGTTTTACGGGCAGTGTTGCNGGTTGTGGGAAGGTCNGNTTNGAGCGAAGAGCGGAAGCTGGCTCTTGTACAGACAGCCAGTACAATGGTAGACAAATTCAGCCCTCACGACGGAGAGTGTTCAAAGGCCTCTACTGACGCCCCAATATGGCTTTACCGCCGTCTCCGACTGATAAACATGTCAATGTCATCGAAGATATCGGCGCGAGCCAGATCCCGGAGTTTGTAGGCCCGTTTTCTGATTCATTGCTTTTTGAGCGAACTGAAGTAAGGCCGTAGAAGTAAAACAGTACCGCTGGCAGATGGGGCATTTTCTCGCGTTAGCGGAGGTCATCACTCTGCTTAGATTCAGCTTATGACGTCAGCCGATAGTGTGACTGTACCAGACCCGAAGGGAAGCTACGGCTGGATAATAGCGTCAAATCGATATCATGGGGCAGCACTCCGAACAGCGGCTTTCCCGAACCGAGCAGGACAGGAACAGTAGTGATAACGATATCGGCGACCAGACCTTCGCGAAGGAACGACTGTATTAACTGCCCACCATCGATATAGGCCCGGTGCACGTTCTTCTCCATTAGCTCAGTAAGAGCCTCCCTTGGCGTGCAGCATGAAAACTGCACTTTACCCTTCAGCGCCTCGGGCACGGGGGTACCGGTTAGCTGCCGGGAAAGCACCAGCACGGGTCGATCATAAGGCCATTCGTCAAAAGTCAGCACCTTCTCATAGCTGCCTCGCCCCATAATGATCCATTCTTTGTCCGCGATGAATGCGGCATAGCCATGATCTTCTGTCGGGTCATCGCGCTTCAACAGCCAGTCGATATCACCATCCTGTCGAGCGATATAACCATCAAGACTGACCGCGATGAAAACATGTGTGGTGACCATCACGTGCTCCGTATTCAGGTTGCATATATCTCGTTGAGTTTAGCAATGTTAGCGATATTGATATGCTCCGATAAAGTCACATCACAATGTTAGCAACATCTGCTCCAGGCACGCAGCGAGCAAGTTACCTTAGCTGAAGGTCCGCTGTGAACGAAAAGCGGACATTCCAGTTGCATCACGTCTGGGCTTTACGTTGCGACCAGGACGGAGCGGGAATATAGGGCAAGTTCACAGCTGCGATATCGCATCCTGGGTGCCACCGTGCGCGGCGATAAACATGGCGACGGCCGACCGACAATATGATTCGATTTCGTTGTCGTCCTCTGCTCTGGCCGCATCGAAGCGCGCGATAATCAGAAGGTCAGAGCCTTTGAAAAGCGCGGCAAACAAGCGAGCGGATTGAAGAGGATCGGGAACGTTCAGAAGCGCTTTCTGGTGCAATTGACGTAAAAGAGCTTCGATTTGGGCGATGACATGAGCGGGGCCAGCTTCATAATGGAGTTTGCTTAACGACTTTTGATTCGTCTTGTCAGCCATGACCATGGCTTCGACACTACTCACGTCAGGCCTCAGCAACGTGCGCAGCAGTAATGATCCCACCGCCATCAGTTGATCTTCAACCGAACCGTCAACGCCTTCAAGAAGGGACTGTGGTGCAAACAACTGATGACAACCGGCCACAATGGCCGCACTGAAGAGTGCCTCCTTGTTCTCGAAGTGCCGATAGATGCTGAGTTTGGATATCTTCGCTCGCTGGGCGACTTTGTCCAGTGTCGTCGCCTGAAATCCCAATTCTACGAATAGCTCGGAGGCGGCCTCGACGATTGTCTGGCCAAGCGCCTCGTTGACAGGCCGGCCCCGCCGGGTCGGGTTGTTTTTATTGGTCACTATAAATACAGTCCTTGACAGTATCGTAATTATTTAATTACGATACCATGCAGTTTCATAAATGTGCAAGGTGCGCTAGAGCCAGCTCATCTCCTTACATCCTCAACACGGAACTCATCACCATGAATGACGTCATCATCATCGGAGGCAGCTTTGCCGGTCTTGCCGCCGCCCTGCAGCTTGGCCGTGCCCGCCGCAAGGTTACGGTCCTTGACACTGGCCGGCAACGTAATCGCTTTGCTGCCCGTTCACATGGTGTGCTCGGCCACGATCACAAGCCGCCACAGGACATCCTGGCCGAGGCGCGGCAGCAACTGGCACGCTACCCAACGATCAAGCTCGTCAACGCGCGGGCCGAAAGCGTATCTGGCACCATCGACGATTTCTGCGTCTTCACGGACGATAACGAAAGCCTGCGGGCGCGCCGCTTAATTCTGAGCTATGGCGTCGCTGACCAGATGCCTGATATTCCCGGCTTTGCCGAAAGCTGGGGTACATCCATCATACCATGCCCCTATTGCGACGGCTTTGAAGTCGCCGACCAGCACTGGGGCCTCATCTGGTCTGGCGTACAGTCGCACAATCAGGTCAGGCTCTTCCACGACTGGACAAACAGATTGACTGTCTTTGGCAACGGTCACGACATCAGTCTCGACATACGGGCCGATCTGGCCACCCGCCAGGTACCTCTCATTGATGGCAGGATCACTGAAATCGAACCTCACGGAAGCCATAGTGCCACCATCAGGATCGAATCCGGCCCCGATGTTTCAGTCGATATTCTGTTCGCGCATCCGCGGACCAGGCCGTCCGCAAGCCTTCATGATGCACTGGGCCTCGCCACGGTCAATACGCCAGCCGGCATCGCCCTCAAGACCGACGAGCACCGCGAAACCAGCATGCCTGGCATCTACGCCGCCGGTGACCTTGCCAACCCCGGTATCCCCTCGGTCACTACGGCAGCATGGCAAGGCACGATGGCGGGTATCTTCGCTCAGCAGTCGATGCTCAGTTGAGCGCAGGCAGCATCGTTCATCCAGTTCAATTTACTGTAGACAGGAGTGCCGCCATGGCCGCGATAAAACCATTTAAACCTCTGGACGAGAAATTTCCGTTTGACCGCCAACTAGGCGTTGCGGCTGCACCTCTCGTGCTAATCAACCTCTTCGCGGTCTTGGATCCCGCCGACGAAGCAGGCTTCCTGGACGCTTTCAAGGCAGCTGCCGAGGTCATAACGAAGCAACCGGGCTTCATTTCCATGCAATTACATCGGGCGATCGGCGATAGTCCGACTTACCTGAACTATGTAGTGTGGGAATCCACCGAGGCGATTCGCGCGGCCTTCACTGATCCCGAGTTCCTCGCGAAACTTCCAGCATATCCTTCATCCGTCGTAGCCAGCCCTCATCTGTTCCAGAAGGTCGCCGTCCCCGGCTTCTGCACAGCCTGACTCCGGAAATATAGCAAAGCGCGCCCCCCTAACTGAGCCGTAAGGTCCGCTACGAGCGAAAAGCGGACCTACTGATGTTCATGGTATGACTAACCGCGCAAATCAAAGCGAGATTTTTGAAAATCGCGGTACACTTCCTGATTAGTAAAGGCTGGAAAGGTGGCTTTCTGGGCTGCTGATTTTACTGCTTCGCAATATGCTTTATTACCGTCGCTAGTTGATATGTTTAAAGCCTTACCATTCTGTGCAAACTCTATGTGTAATCGACACTTCTTCCCTTTCCAGTTTTGTGGGTCAGCCAGTTTTGCATTTATCGCGGCTCTGATCGCCCGCGCTTGCGCGCCCCATTCATCCTGATCGTCCCAGTAGCCAGAACCGCAATTAGCCCTTGCAGTGGTTTTATGGCATCCGGAAGGTTTTAATGGCGTGCATCCCGTTGCCAGACTGGCAACAAATGCCAGCATAAAAAATTTCCTTACCATTTCATTCGCTCTCACTCCCTGCACCCTCACTCCATTAAATTCGTTATGTACATTGATAGATTATTCCGCCATCACAAGTACATTTTCAACTGCCCATTCTGGCGATGACGAGGTCGTTATTAAGCAGTTACTGGCTCCCTTTTGATAACCTCATGGAGTTTTTCAATGCCCGCCTCTTAAGCGCTCTCAAAATGCCGATTATTGTGAAATTCGGCAGAGGGTAGTTCCGGCAATAAGCACGAGCTGTCTCACGCCTGAACGACTTGATGATGCTCTTAGAATGACGCCAAAACAGCGGCAACGCCATATAAGCCAATACCAAATGCAATGTGTGTAAGCAGGCTTAACAGACGCGAAAGCCATGGATGAGGTGTACGTGAGGCCGCGATACCAAAGCCAAACGCGGGTTGCAACATCAAAAACGGGGCAGTTAACGTTATTAAGCCTGTCAACACGCCAATTAACAGCGAGGGTTCATGGAGCCAGAACTTTCCGTCAAGCGAAAACGGGATAAACGCAAAAAATATACCGGTAAGGTAATGGAATATCCAGCCAGTAAGCATTTCTCCATGTATCTGCGGCGATGAAAGAATGGTGTGATGCCTGAATTTCCCCTTAGGGAGGAGTAAAACCCAGCGCCCAACCAAAGCATAATTCAATGGTGGTATTTTCAGAATGTACTTCTGAAAAAGTGACCACAAATCCATAACCAGCGTTGCGCCAATTCCCGTGATGATCGTTTTGAAAATAATATCCAAAGTCCACTTCCTTTTCTCAGTGAAATGATAAGCTGATAATCAGTGTGGAACTTAAAGTGCGGTTTAAGTCAACAATGAAAGAACTGGATATCAGAGAAGTCGCCAACCTTACGGGAGTTACACCATCGGCATTGCGATATTACGAAAAGAAAGGGCTTATTAAACCTATTGGTCGTAATGGCCTTAGGAGGCAGTATAACGAGATTGTGGTCAATAAATTGCAATTAATCGCTCTGGGACAGGCAGCAGGTTTTTGTCTTGATGAGATTGCCGACATGTTCAGTGAAGACAACAAACTCATACTCAACAATGTTCTGCTTCTTCAACGAGCAAAGGAGATCGACAGTACCATCCGTCGGCTCCAGTTGTTAAGCCGGGGACTGAAGCATGTTGCTTGCTGTTCGAAAAGCGTGCATTCCGAATGCGAGGAGTTCAAAAAGATTGTCTCAAAAGGACTTCGGCTCGTCATATAAATGACGATTAACGAATCGGGCACGCCTCATGATACCAGGCGGATTAACAAAAGAGTTGTGAAGTCTCCAGCAGCAAAAAGTGGACGACATTACCAGTGGGAAACATCGCTGTTAATATCTGGACAGTTCATGTTCACCCCCGTGTGACATTTTTCATAGACAATTAAGAAAGGCTATTCATGGCTGCTGTTGAGGAATTGAAAGTGAAGTATCCAGGTGCAAATGCCTGGCAAATGGGTGACAGCCCGGAACTGGCCAGTGAGCTTGCGGATCTGATTAAAAAAGGGATCAAAACAGCCTCTTGCGGATCTTTTGCCTCTTATCAGCAGGAAGAGCCTGCGCCGAAAATTGGGAGCTATAACATTATCCTTGATGGCCAGAGCATCCCGGTCTGCGTAATCAGGCTGGTTTCAATGCGACTGGTTCGTTTTTGTGATGTTACTGAGGAGTTTGCCTGCAAAGAAGGTGAAGGCGATTTAAGCCTTGAATACTGGCAGAAGGAACATCAGCGGTTTTTCACCCGCGAAGGGTATTTCTCTGAAGAAATGGAGCTAATTACAGAAGAATTTGAAGTGGTTGAACTACTGTAAGATGAGCTAAACGATCTTGCGTTCAATCCCCTGCCCTTTATAACAACTCCCGCTTCTGGCACAAAGCGGACCGACATAAGAGCCGCAAGGTTTGCTAAGAGCGATAGGCGACCCCACAAGCTTACAATAAGCGTGGAGTAATGCTGGCATTTCAGGTCACTCCGTCGGCTGGCTTAACTCACCCCACTTGAGATCCAGAAATCGTTTTCTGCGGTGCGCTCCTGGAACCTTATCCGCTCTCCGCTTCAGGTGTCCCCTGATGGAATACCAGTTTCCATTGCCCGCTCCCGGCCCGCTCCCAACACGAAGAACGCAAAGTCGGGCGAGTGCCGTCCGGATTGAATGTCATGTAGTGCAATATCGCGACATCCTCTCTTATTTGGATGAGCTGAAAGTCGCTGCTGAGAATAGCCGGGATGACTGCTTCGGCAGAAAGTGCCTCTATTGTCTGCGAACGATCGATCAACACACCTGATCGTGTCATTTCCCTGAACTGGTCGTGAAGTATCTGTTCAAGCCATTCTCGATCGTTGCGCCTGCTGCCATGAAGCGTGCGTTCCAGCGTTTTCAACTGTTCCAGAAGCATGGCATTTACCCTCATTCAAATTCGATTGTCAGTTTCATGGCCATAAATGTTTTGCGGCAACTCGTCCGCCAGCATGTGAAGTGTCGTCTTCAGCCATTTGGTTGCCCCTCTCTGGCCACTGCGTTTATGCGAGTAAATCTTTACTTCAAACGGGCTTATGGTGAACGGCAATGAAAAAATCTGAATACTGGCAGCATGTTTCAGCTTCTCAGCAGCAAAACGGGGAATGGCCATTAGCAGGTCNCTTTCCGCAACGATAAACGGGGCACTCAGCATGGATGGCGTCTTAAGCGCTATCTGCCGCGTATANCCCAACTGCTCAAGCCGTAAATCCAGTACNCCCTGNTTTTCGTTCCAGGGGGTTATCACCAGATGCCGTGCGGCAAGATAATCTTCCAGCGTCAGCTGTGTTCGGCGGGTATTGCTGATGACAACATACTCATCCTCAAACCAGTTTATCTCGTCCAGTTCATTGTGACGGATATCGTCGGGTGTACTGAATCCCAGCGCCAGATCCACTTCTCCTGCCAACAGTTCGTTCAGCGCCGGGCTGTGTGGCAAATAGCGTAAATCAAAGCGCAAGCCAGGCGCTTCCTGCTGCAGTCTCTGCATCAACGTCGGGAAAATGCACAACGCGGTAAAGTCCGTAATCGCAATCTGGATCCGCTCCGTGCTTTCGCAAGCCACGAACGCCGGTTGAACAGTCAGCTCCTGATTGAGAAATTTCAGTGCTGATGCAATAGACGGCGCGAGCTGGGTGGCATACACGCTTGGGCACATCCGGTGGCCTTCCCGGTAAAATAGCGGGTCATTAAGCGCAATACGCAGTCGGGACAGTGCGTGGCTCAACGCAGAGGTGCTCATCGCCAGTTCATCCGCGGCGAGGCGAACGGAACAGTGCCGATAAATGGCGTCAAAAATGAGCAGCAGGTTTAAATCAAGACGTCGTAGCGCTGGATGCATAATATTCATCATGAGGTGATTTCATTGCACTTAATTCTTCCGACAATACCCCCTATGCTTAACGCCATCAATAACGATGCCTTGCAAAAAAGACAGGAAAACATATGAGTATCAGCCTTCGCCAGGCCCGCCCGGAAGATGCCTCCGCTATTTACGATATGATTTATGAGCTGGCGGTTTACGAAAAAGCCCCGGAAGAAGTGGTCACCACACCGGATGAGATTCGCGAAACACTCTTTGGCGACGGCAGCCATACCGAAGCATTAATCTGCGAGATTGAAGGGAAAATCGCCGGGTACGCCGTGTTCTTCACCAGCTACTCCACATGGCTTGGACGTAACGGTATTTATATGGAAGATTTGTATATTTCCCCCGATTATCGCGGCAAGGGCGCGGGAAAAGCGATGCTGAAGAAAATTGCGCAATATGCCGTGGAACGGCGCTGCGGACGCCTTGAATGGAGCGTACTGGACTGGAACCAGCCCGCAATTGATTTTTACCTCAGCATTGGCGCATTACCTCAAAACGAATGGGTACGGTATCGCCTGGAGGGTAACGCGCTGTTGAACTTTGCCGAATAACGCGACCGTGTTGCNGCAAATTGCAGATGCAGGCTGCTTCTGTTGAGGGGCANTCATGTTCGCGTTGAGGGGAGTATCAGGAACACATTGATCAGGCTTNGGGCCTGTTCAGTCGCGGCGCGTTCGTCGGTGGAGTATTTCTTCGACATAATGGTCAATGGCAATATTGTGCTCACGGCTCACGCGCGAAATGAATATGTGCAAAAGCGCCAGCGATGCGTGGAGTGTGACTGCGACCAGATTGTCGAAGTCTTTCTGAGTGAAACGGTCATTCCCCTTCAGTGTCGAATGCTGGAGCAAGGTGTGGGCCGTGATCTCAAGGACGGCTCGCCTGTAATCGCTCGACAGCAGGACATCCAGATCGGTCTGGCGAAGATCAAACGTGAAGTTAAAACTGACAAATCCGGAATCGACCGGCAAAGAGTAGGTCAGTCTGTCACCCTGTTGCTCAACGTACGGTTCATACCCCTCCCCCATCAGCCGTTGCGCATGCATATCGCCCTCTCTTCTCTTCCAGGCGCCAGGCACACGTGTTGACCAGGGAGCGTCACCGCAGGATTAAACAAGTGTTTCACCCGCTTTGATTGATTGACTGATAAAGGGCGCGGGCTTTCCAAAGAGATATCCTTGTGCCAAATCACACCCTAAACGTTGAAGGCACAACAGTTGATCATTGGTTTCAACGCCTTCAGCAATAATTATCATATCAAGGCATTTCGCCATGCCGACCATTAATTTTGCGATGGTCTGAGTTTCTTCATCCGTGGATATTGTTCGCACAAACGATTTATCGATTTTTATTTTATCAAAGCCTAACTGAATCAATCTTGAAAGGGAGGAATAGCCCGTACCAAAATCATCAATAGAGATTTTTATGCCCAGCACTCTGAGCGCCATAAGGATTTCGATGGGGGTTTCACTGTCGGTAAACAGCGAAGATTCCGTCACTTCCAGTTCGAGTCGGGTCGCGGGCAACCCCGTTTCGGCCAGCACTGCGCGTACTGTATCGACAAAATTCATACTGCTTAACTGCACCGGAGACACGTTGACAGAGATCCTTGCCGGCACCTTCCATGTCGTCGCTTCCTTGCAGGCGATTTCAAGCGCGGCTTTGCCTATCTCATGGATGAATCCCGTTTTCTCTGCTACCGAAATAAAATCATCCGGCGCAATGATGCCCTTAACGGGATGATTCCAGCGCAGAAGGGCTTCATAGCCATATATTTCAGTGGTGTACGAATCAACAATCGGCTGATAGTAAACGACCAACTCTTTATTTGCGACTGCCACTGATAAATCACGCTCCAGGGTTCTGCTTTCCTCGAGCTTTTGCAGCATAATGCGGCGAAACACTTTGATCATGTTTAAGCCTGCACGTTTAGCTTCATACAGAGCCAGATCGGCAAACTTATAAAGGTAATCTGAACGTCGTTCTAACTCTGAAACAACAATACCGACGCAGGTACCAATGGTGACGTTAGAGTTACCTATTATGTAAGGCTTTTTAATGCACTCACAGATTTCCATGGCCAGATTAACGGCACTTTCTTCCGTCAGCTCATGAGACAATAATGCAAACTCGTCGCCCCCGAGGCGATAGAATGTATTTGTTTCGTTGCTCATGGAGGATAACCGGTGCGCAACCTCACGCAATAACAGATCGCCGGCATCGTGACCAAAGCTGTCATTGACTTCTTTAAAGCGATCGAGATCAAACAACATGACCGTGACTGGCCTGTGTATGCGGCTCGCTATCGAGATGTTATTAATAAGATCATCCCAGAAATAAAGCCTGTTTTTAAGCCCCGTCAACGAGTCATGGTAAACGTCATACGCCAGTTTTTTATTCTGTTGCTGGAGTATTTCCTTCGATTTCTGAAGTTCATTTGCCAGGCTGGTAACCTGTCGGTGAGTTTTAAGTATCTTCCTGTTCTGGCAGACGTTTAAAACACCCAATATCGCACTTAAAATAATCAACAGAACCGAAAGGCCTGAATAGATACGATACAGCTTTTGTATATTCTGGTTTGTCTCGTTGATGGAGTTAACATCATTGGAGAGTGCACTGGATGAAAACTGGCTAAGGGAGGAATCAAGCGCATACATTTTCTCAAGATAATCAGCAAGTTGAGCGCGACTCATCCCTTCCAGATGATGATCAAGGTAATCAAGCGTTTCATGCAGATTTTTTGCCAGTGCATTATGGCTTTTATTCGACTTTACATACTTACCCAAATCGCCTTCTTTCAGTAACTCACGCTGGCTAAGCATGATCTCCAGCCGCATGCGGAGATCGTCCATGGTGATATCAGGATTATTGTCAGAATAACGGCTGATCCACGACTCCAGCCTGTAGTATTCTGAAACCATCTGAGAGACAGACCAGGAGTCTTTATAATGGTTGAGTTTTTGCAGATCCTCCTGCCGCTCATGCAAAAGAAATGAAATATACCCGGTTGTAATGAATAGGAAAAATATAATGCCTACCAGGATCCTGTTCATGCATTTCTCCAGATTATTACTCTACGACCATTTTGCTAATCTGCCATGCTGATCTCGAGTAATAGACCTGGTTATCCAACTCTTTGTTACTTTCATAAGGATAGACAATAAACAGAGGGCCCTTGTCGCGAACGCGCATATATTGGCCGTTCATTTTTATTGCAAGGATCACGTTATATTTTGTGAAGTCTTCAATGGGAATTTCGGTCGTATAATCATTGAGCGCGGTTACACTCAGAACAGTGCCTTTGGCGCCGACCAGTTCCATGAGTTTTTTCATGGGAATACCCTCAAAGCTTGTCTGGTCATTATACCATGGGTTACGGGTACGCATGGTAACGAGGCCGATTTTTTCCAGGCCAGCGATATCAAAGACTGCAGCGCCATTTTGATTACTGTTCTCGATTTTCCCGGAAATGGTTAACACGGGTTTCCCTTCAAGCTTAGGGAGTTCCTTCCCCCAGGAACAGGTCGAAATAATCAAGAAAAGTAGGGTGATTGCCATTCTCATGCGCGATGACTCCAATAAGGAAATAGGTATGTCTTGTCGTCTATTCTGACACAAATTGTTACCAGCCAACCAGATAAGACTCCAGGACGAAACGGTCCCGTTATACTCTCGTTTAACGGTCCATGACAGCCATCCCGACGTTGTTGCTTGCCGTATCGTCATTAACAAAGATTAGCCTTCAGACGTGTCCCTGTCTCCCTTTTACACCATGATAATATGAGACAGAGCAGGTTATTAAAATTGGACGAAGGCGGAATTTGAAAAAATTGTCGTTTCTAATCCCCCGTTGCGTCTTAAACGGTCAGAATTTGTGCGGAGTGNTCAATTATTGGTACGGAATACCCTCAGGAGAGGTGCACATTGCGCCCTTATAAGCAGGTTAAAAGNGCAATGTCGTGCTATCGAGCGATCAATCCGACACAAGAATATTGTCNATNACCGGCTGGACGATTTGCTGAAATACTTTCGCGTCGTTAAACGCGCGTGCGGCTAACATGGCACCATGTACCGTTGCCATTAACTGCCCCGCCTCGCTGGCGTGGGTTGACCGGACAGTAAAGCATTTTTCCCTTTCTCCTCTCTGAAGCAACTCCGTCAGCCAGCCAGAGAGATCGGCGAAATGTCCCGTCACTTCCGAAGCGACTTCGGGCGGCAACGTCGGCAGTTCGGCGGCAAGCATCGCGCAGATACAAAATGGCGCAGAACCGTCCTGGATGCATTTGGCCCAATAATCGGCATAGGCCTGAAGTTCGGCAACCGGATTATTTAGTTGATGGCTTAATGCCTGCATTCCGGCGCGGGCCTCCTGGCGATACTCGCTCACGACGACCCTTACCAGCTCCGCCTTGCTTGAAAAATGGTGGTGAATACTCGCCTTGCGAATATTCACCTTTTCAGAAAGGTCGGCAAAACTGAAGCTTCGGTAGCCACCGGTGGTAAGTAATTGTCGGGTGAAAAATACAATGTCGTTTGCTTTCTGTGAACGTTCGGTGGACATAGCCGTAACCCATTGTCAGTATACAGATCAATAAGATATCAGAGAGCAGAGCGAAAACCTACCGACAGGCCGCCTTTACTGCCGCCGTCTGCCGGTCCCCGCCATACTGTCAAAGACGCTATCTCGCAGCACTAACGCATGAAAAAGCGCGGCCGCCAAATGCAGCATCACGGTAGCAAATAGCATCAGCGCAACCAGAGAGTGCAAAGGCCGCAGAATGGCAAACCAGTCGTTATTCACCGGAACAATGGGTGGCAAAACAACCCCGCCGCCGAGGGTGATGGGGTACCCCGCCGCTGACTGCATCGCCCAGCCAATCAGGGGCTGAAGGAACATCATGAGGTATAACGCCCAGTGTGAGAGATGCGCTATCAGGCGCTGCCAGGCCGGTATGGAAGCCGGTAGCGAAGGGACGGAGGTATAAAACCTCAGCCATAGCCTGACCACCACCAGAACCAGAATCATCAGCCCCAGCGGTTTGTGGATCGCCACCAGCAGGGCATGCTTCGACGAAATGGTTGAAACCATCGCAATGCCGATAAACAACATTGCCACGATAGCCGCTGCCATGAACCAGTGCAGAATGCGCAACGCCGGATGGAAATAAGCAACCTGTTTCATAAGCCAGCTCCTGACTGTNGGGACTGTTCACGGGTACGCGCATTGTAGGATTTGGCATAGNCCGCCGAGCGCGCATTCAGTAAAGGATCGTCCGAAGGNGCAATGCCATCGGGCAAAATCAGCGGATCGTAGTTGATGTCATTGCACGGACCGTTTTGCTGCGGTGTTGCACGCGTCAGCACGAGCATGCCGGCATTGATGGTTTGCCGATCTTCAGGCCAAACCTGGCTTGCATCGTTGCCCGGATCGCCCGGTTTAGCGACGGTAATCATCAGATCCCATTTCAGCGGCCCTTGTTTCAGGCGCTCTTCAAGATCGTGTTGCAGAAAATCTTTATCATTTTTATCCGCCTCGCTCATCGGCTGAGAGCCAATATGCGGCACCATACTCCAGCGGACCAGATGCTCTTTACCCGTTTTATCAATAAAGCGAAATGCATTCAGGCTATTAAAGCGATCGCTTGCCCAACTGGATGAAGGTACATACTGCTTTGCCCAGGCGAGGTAGGGTTGCATCTGAGGATGCGCGATCACAAACGCCTTAAGCTTATCGGGGTTGGGTTTACCGGTTGCCGGATCGGGCAGAGTCAGGTTTTGCAGCGCATAGAAGTCTTCAACGGTAGAGACCGGAAAGCGTGGCATCGCGTTCATGCCTGTTCGCCACTGCTCGCCGTTGCTCTGCCTGAATTGCAGCGCCATGCTGCGCACGGGAACGGCATAATCCGGCGCTTTTGGGTTACCCCCTGCGATGGCGAAACGGCCCGTAACTGGCGTTTCGCCAGGGGCAAATAGCGCTGCTCGCGATAACGAACTGACCTGGCCGTTAGAGATAAAATCCCCCACCACGCACACGCCCTTCGCGTGATTGCGGCGAAAACCGGGATGTTCCCCACCCGATTTCTGCAATACCGAAACCAGTTTGTCAGACGTCAGACGATTCGGCGTCAGCCAGCCGCCTGACCAGAGAAACAGCGCTATCAAGACAAGGGGAATAATCGCGACCAGGCACAGGCGGACTATTTTTTGGCCGGTGGAAAGTGAAGTGTTCGTCATATTTTTGCTCACACAGTGAATACACAATCAAATACGCGAGAACGTATTCCTGAAACATTAAGCACGTCTTTCGCTGCTGGCGTGATAACTCGCCCATTAAGACGCGCCACAGGATGAATGAAGCAGGATTTTTTTAACTGTAGCCCAGAGCCGCTCTTTATCTCTGTCACGTACTTTTTCATGCTGAATTTCTCGCATGAATGCCGCTTTATCAGCTCCGGAAAAGCCGCCCTCCGTTTTTAATTTCCGGGCGATACTGCGAAGCGTTGATTCATCGGCATGGGCAATTTTTGCTCTCACCGCAGAGAGCGGCATCGGTGTCCTCGGTGTGTCTTCTTCCATGAGCCAGTCGGCACAATGGAAATGCTGGATAGCCTTCGCAATGTCCATCTGCAGTTGAATGAAAGACCTGACGCTCTCTCTTTCCAGCCCTGACGCGTGGGCGACAGCAAAGGCTCTTTCAAGCACGTCCCGTTCCTGTTCAGGGTCAGCAATTGCCTGACCCTGCTGCGCCTTATACGCTGCAACCTCTTTCATCAGGCAAAAACGCAGGTTGATACTCATGCCAGGGCCGGAAAAAACCTCGGTCGCTGTCGTTGTTTCCGCAATGCCATCTCCCTGAATGGATGGCCCTGCCGCTAACTCATGCTTTTTCTCCATTACCGATCTCACTTATCGCATAGGTAAAAAAATAACGTTCTCAGGCCCGGATCCGGTTGGCTGGAAAGCGAACGAAAACCAACCTACCAGTTGGTAGGTTCAGTGTCAATTTCATCACTCATTTTTTACTCAATGCTGGATGCCATGTTTGTTCGGAATGGTTTTCAAAAGAATTCGGGGTAAGACAGGCTGCCGAAACGGCGAGCGAGGGGGAACGAAGAAAGATGAACAGAACTCAGAAAAAACATGCGGGCAGGAATACTGCATCCTGCCCGCATACCGGCCATACGGTCATTCCACTCCCCCAGCAAAAAAAATCGTATGGCGAGTTATCTTAGGCGTGAACCATATCTGCACAATACTGGATGCCAATACCGAACGCTCCGCCATGTTTCTGGCTGATCGAAGTGGTCAGTTCGTAGGTTTCATGACGTGCCCAGTCACGTTGCAGTTCAAGCAGGTAAGTCAGGGCAGTAATCGGCTTTGCGCCAGCCTGAATCATGCGTTGCACAGCGCGTTCATGAGCTTCTGCACTCATGTCACCGCTGGCGTCTGTGACGATATAGACGTCAAAACCTTGCTCAATGGCAGACTGAACCGGACCATTCAGACAGACCGAGGTCCACAGACCTGCAAACACCAGGCGGTCGCGCTCCAGTTTGTTGACGGCATCAACAAAATTACCATCTTCCCATGCGTTGGAGGTGGATCGGTTAACATACGACGCGTCATCCGGGAANACCGCTGAAACTTCAGGAAATACCGGGCCCGCAAAATCATGGCGTGAAATCGTNGAAACAAGGGTCGGAATATTAAACCCCTTNCCTGTTTCCGCGAGGACTGCGGTATTTTGTCTCAGCAGGCCGATATCAATATTTTTCACATTGAACGCCATCTGGCTCTGGTGATCCAGCAGGATCAGCGCATGGTTTTCCGGGCTTAACAGATTTCTGGCCGCTGCAGGTGTTGCTTTAATCGTCATAATAGTTTCCGCGATGTTTGTTTAAATTTATCAGTGTATTAATGACCTGATTCGTGAACACGAGAAAACTATACAAAACGAAATATTCTTTTGTCCGTTCATTTTTGCAAAGGGCTTATTGCAAAAATGAACGCTGTGAAATATTAATGAATTTTATATGAAAAAAGGAATTAATATGTCTGTCCGAATATTCTCTTTCTGTTCTCTGCTAAATAGTGGGAACAGTGATTCATAAATTCCCTTATTTTTGCTGATTTCCTCACATCAGGATGCGCGAGCAGCCAAATGTCTTCACCCAGTCCCTCCACGATGGGGCTAATCTGAGCCAGTTTATCTATCTGATTGCCATGCATGCAGGGTAACAAACCGATCCCAATCCCGCTTGAGATTGCCGACGCAACACTGAGAACGGAGTCGCCGCGAAAGGTGATATTTTTCTCGGGAATATTTTTTTCAATCCACAGAAAGGCGTTTAACTTAGACATTGCGTAATGGAAGGAGACCCAGCGATGCTCCGTGAGCGCCATAGCATTGACTTGCTTTTTTTCCCATTGTTCACGTAAACCATACACTGCCCAGAACGCCGATCCCACCTTGCGGCCGGAAAGATGCTCCGGAATGTCTCTGGTGGCTCGAAACGCGATATCCGCCCCGCCATCGAACAAATTGACGGATTCATTTCCTGTCGAGACCTGAAAGGTAATGTGGGGATTTACCCGGCTAAATGACGCGATCAGCGGGTTAAGGTAATCCTGCAAAAGGGCATCCGACGTGGTGACCCTTATCTCCCCCGAAAAACCGCATTCATCCTCTTCAATGTTCTGTAGAACATAGTGGATATCCTCTTCAATGCGGTGTCCCAGGGCGATCAGCGCGGTTCCGGCTTTTGTCGGAACGTAGTGGGTGCGGCGACGCAGAAAGAGGGCTAATGCCAGCGACGTCTCAATGGCCCCCAACCGACGAAACAAGGTGGAATGATTGATGCCCAGAGCATCTGCGGCGCGTGACAGATTACCGTGCTCACCTATAGCCATAACGGTTTTCAAATCATCCCAGGAAAAGTTCTGGGAGGTCATTTTCTTCATACTCTTTAAATCCAAATATCTTATCGGCAGGCCAGCTGTAAAAATTGCTGGCGGATGCGCTCGGCAATGGCATTGACCACCGCCGCACTCTCATCAGTCGGATCAATATCAACCCGGAAGGGACGTTTCCCGCAGGTGTATTGACGATATTGACTATTGCCTGCGCGGCATGACCGTGCAGGCCTCATCGCTCATTTACCCCGGAAGCGTATGCATCCGCCTGTCGGGGGGATTAGGCGAAGCCACCGTTTACACGAATAACCTGCGAGTTGATCCAGCTCCCGTCCGGACCGGCGATCATCGATACTGCGCTGGCGATCTCTTCTGGGGTACCGATGCGCTCGAGCGGGGCCAGTTTTGCAACGGCCGCAACCTGCTCTTCGCTCTTACCGTTAAAGAAGAGCTCAGTCCCGGTGGGGCCCGGAGCAACGGCATTAACGGTGATATTTCTGCCCCGCAGTTCGTTTGCCAGCACGTGTACAAGCCCTTCCACGCCTGCTTTTGAGGCGATATAGGGACCATAAGCCGGGAAGGATTTGGCGATCACGCTCGTCGAAAGGGCAATGATTCTGCCGCCTTCACTCACGGTTTCAGCAGCATTTGCCAGCACCAGAAATGCGCCACGCAGGTTGGTATGAATGACACGATCAAAATCGTGAAGACCGGCAGGGGTAATCTTCGCCATTGGCATGATCCCCGCGCTGTGCACCACCACATCCAGTCTGCCGGTAACCGCTTTCGCTTGCTGGAACAAGTGGCTGACATCCGCTTCGCTGGCAACATCAGCCTGAATCGCCGTCGCACGGCCACCTTTAGCAACGATGCTCTGCACGGTTTGCTCTGCCGCCTCGGCATTACCTGCGTAATTCACGATAGTGGTAAAACCGTCCCGCGCGAGACGCTCAGCAATGGTGCGGCCGATACCACGGGAACCGCCCGTAACAAGGGCAGTTTTATTGACTTTGTCCATCGTTCTCTCCGGTTTCAGTGAAAGGGGGTCTGAATGGAGATATTAATGTTTTAGCAGGAGAGATAAATGGGTGATATTTGATAACATAATTCCATTATCGTTAATAATCGCCTTCAGGATCCGTGATGGATAAATTTGATACCATGCTGCTCTTCACCCGCATTGTAGAGCTTCAAAGCTTCAGTCAGGCCGCGGACCAACTAGGGATCCCCAGAGCGACGGCCAGCAATGCAATAAAAAGCCTGGAGAAAAACCTGGAGTGTCGTCTGCTGGAGCGGACGACCAGACACGTGCGGGCCTCGCTGGATGGCGAGGCATTTTATGAACGCTGCGTGCATATTCTTTCTGAACTGGACGATGCGGAGTCTTCCCTGCGTCATTCCGGCGTAAGACCACAGGGGATTTTGCGCGTGAATCTTCACGGGGCCCATGCGACCCGCATTGTACTGCCCCGTATTGACGAGTTTCACGCCCGCTATCCCGCCATCAGGCTGGTTATCAGCAGTGGGGATCGTCTGGTCGATCTGATTCGGGAAGGCGTTGACTGCGCCGTACGCGCGGGCAAGCTCTTTGATTCATCATTAATTGCCCGGCCTTTAGCCCAGATGCCTCAGGTTATCTGCGCCAGTCCGGACTATCTTCGTAAGCACGGCCGACCGATGACTCCAGACGATCTGCTTTCTCACCAGAGCGTCAATTTCTTTTCCACCAGCCGGGGTAAGAATTACCCTCTGGAACTCATTGTTAACGGTAAAGAGAAAAGCTATCCGACCAAAGGCTGGATGACTGTGAATGACGCAGAAAATTACGTTATTTGCGCGTTGCGTGGATGTGGGCTGGTTCAGCTTCCACGTTATCATGTGGACGATGCCCTTCGGGATGGCCTGCTACAGGAAGTGTTAAGTGACTGGAAAAGCCCGGCCATGCAACTTTCGGCTATCTATCCACAGCACCGACAGCTGTCTCCCCGTGTCCGGATTTTTGTAGACTGGCTGGTTTCTCTCTATCGGGAACGCTTTGAGGTGAACGCTTAATGGCTGCGTAAACCGTCGCTCACGTTGACGGCGCCGCGGGATCGGCAAGCATCGCATCGGCGATATCCAGCATAACCCGCAGGCGATCCATATGCCGGAGGTCAGAGTGATACCCTACCCATATATCTTTGGACGGCGGTGGCTCCGGCATGCTGATAGCCGCTAAGCCGGTGATGGCATCACCAAGCGGGCGCGGTAACACGGCGATGCCCATTCCGCGCTGGCACATCTGTGCCTGTACGGCCCGGCTGGTACTGGTGAACACACGTCGTGACTGGGGGAACCTGTCGAGCAGCCAGGCGACGTCAGAGAAGTGGGATTGTGCCGTGTTCATCAGAATAAGCCCCACTGCGGCCGGATCGTGTCGGGCGATATCGGCGATTTCCGGCGTTCCATATAGCGCATAGGGGATGCGCATCAGGCGGCGCTGGACAATATCCGGTTCGGTAAAGGGAACGATGCGAAACGCAATGTCGGCATCACGCCGCGACAGGTTAAGTAAGCGGTAGCTTGCGATAAGCTCCGGCACAATCGCCGGATGGCGGCGCGTCAGTTCCTCCAGGACCGGTGCGAGTACATAGTTGGCAAACCACTCTGCTGAAGAGATCCGCAATATCCCTTCAAGACGTTCGTGATTACCGGCGAGACGCCGCTCCATCGCCAGCGCGGAGTTTTCCATCGCTTCTGCCAGCTTCAGCACCCTGTCGCCGGCGTCGGTCAGAACCAGACCCTCCTGTGTCCGGCGAAATAGCGCTTGCTGCGCCTCTTCCTCAAGCGCCTTTATCCGGCGACCAATCGTCGGATGGCTCACACCCAGGCTTCGTGCCGCCTCGCCGAAAGAGCCCTTACGCATAACTGCAAGAAATACCCGGACGTCGCCCCATTCCATGCCAGTGTCTCACCGTACAAAAATGAACATTGAATATACAAAAGTGGCAGTTCCAAAACAACTTTGTCGATATCACTATAGCGTCCTCACCCCCCAGTCAGGAAATGAATGACATGTACAAATTAAAAGACAAAGTGGCGATTGTAACCGGTGGTTCCAAAGGCATCGGAGCCGGGATTGCCCGTCAACTGGCGTCTGACGGCGCGAAGGTCATTGTCAATTACGCGTCAGGCAAAAGTAGTGCTGATAACGTCGTTGCCGATATACAGGCTGCCGGCGGGCAGGCGGTAGCGGTCGCGGCGGATGTCACCCGCCAGGCTGAGGTTGAGGCGCTGGTTAACGCGGCCATCGACATTTTCGGGCGGCTGGACATTGTGGTGAACAACGCCGGCATTTATGAGTTCGCCCGCATTGAAGAGAGCACAGAGGCACTCTACCGCAGACAATTCGACATCAATGTTCTGGGCCCGCTGTTAATGTCCGGCGCTGCTGCACCGCATCTGAATAAAGGCAGCAGCATCATTAACATCAGTTCGTTCGTCACCCGCGTCTTTATCGCCGAGAGTGCCATCTACAGCGGCACCAAAGGGGCGATCGATGCTATTACCGGGGTACTGTCACGAGAACTCGGCCCCCGAGGAATTCGCGTCAACGCGGTCAACCCTGGCCTTATCGAAACGGAAGGCAGTCATAGTGCAGGCGCGATGAACTCGGACTTCCAGACATGGAATGAAAAGCAGACCCCACTCGGCCGCATCGGTCAGGTGCAGGATGTTGCGCCAATCGTCTCATTTCTCGCATCAGACGATGCGGGATGGATCACCGGTGAGGTGATTCTTGCCTCTGGTGGCATGCGCTAACGCCCTGCCTCTCAATCTCTGCACATAACTGTTACCTGTGGAGTGTTCCATGTCGACCCCTATCCTCCCGCAAGCCGAGCCGCGTCGCTGGGCAATGTTTGTCATCCTGCTGGTTGGCGCATTTTTGCCCCCGCTCGATTTTTTTATCGTCAATGTTGCGCTGCCTGCTATTCAGGACGAGCTGAGCGCCTCTTCCTCTGCTGAACAGCTGGTCATTTCGTCCTATGCAGCCGTGTATGCCGTAACCTTAATTACCGGCGGCCGTCTGGGTGATATTTATGGTCGTGGGAAGATGTTTTTTATAGGGCTTATCGGTTTTGCGGCGGCATCGCTGCTGTGCGGTTTAGCCTGGTCACCATGGGTACTGATTAGTGGACGCGTGTTACAGGGTGCTACGGCCGCGATTATGGCGCCTCAGGCACTGGCTTCCGTACAGGCCATTTTTCCGGAAGCGGAAAAACCGTTCGCGTTGAGTATCTATGGCGCTGTATTTGGCCTGGCCTCGGTTATCGGGCAGGTANTGGGCGGTATCCTGATCTCAGCGGATCTGTTTCACCTGGGATGGCGNGCTATTTTTCTCGTTAACTTGCCGGTGGCGCTGCTGGTCATTCTCTTCGGNTTGCCACTGCTGAAAGAGACGCGTGCGCCATCCGCACAACGACTGGACCCGGTCGGCATGTTACTGGCGACCGCCACGTTGAGTGCGCTGATTGTGCCGTTAATTGAAGGCCGTGAAGCGGGATGGCCCTGGTGGACATGGCTGTCATTTCTGGCTGTCCCGCTGCTGACGTCGCTGTTATGGCGTTATGAGCGTCGCCTTAGCCAGAACGGCGGTTCGCCTCTGCTTGATCCGGTCGTGTTACGCGCACCGGGGCTGGGCCAGGGGCTGGCGATCGTTTTGCTGTTTTATTCTATCGGGGCCTTCTTTCTTTTGTTCTCCGTTTATCTACAAGATGCGTTGCAGTTAAACGCCCTGACTGCGGGCCTGCTTTTTCTGCCTTTTGGCGTGGGTTTTCTGATCGGTCCGTTGCTAACACCTTATCTGAGATGTTTTGTCGGCAATTACCTGAGCGCAATCGGGATGGGATGCGAGACGTTGGGGTTAGCAGGCCTGGCAGGGTTGATTGCCCATACTATGACGGGTAGCGCACCGTCCATGCTGCCACTCGCCGTATTGCTTTTTATCACCGGCCTCGGCCAGGGACTGGCGATGCCGACGCTGGTCCGGATGGTAACAGGCCGCGTTGCACCGGCGTTTTCAGGCATGATTGCCGGGGTAACCAGCTCGACACTCCAAATCAGCACTGCGCTGAGCGTCGCCGTCATCGGTGGCATTTTTTACAGCATGCTGGACACCAGCAGAAGCGGTGCAAATATTACGCATGCCTTTATCGTCGCCCTTCTGGCGATGGCGATATGCCTGGCCACGGGTGCCGCGCTAAGCATCCGGCTTATCCGGCAGGCCTCCGGTTTATTTTCTGCTGCGAGCGGCGCGTCTATCAAGTAACGTAACAGACAATCAACTGGCTGAGGCGTGGACATCCTTGCTCATGTTCCTCCCCAGCGTGCCGTTTACCCGCAGCAGGTACTCATGCGTCAACCTGAGAAAAAATCATGAAAAAATCGATAGTCCCTGAAGAATTCCAACACTATTTCGATGACTGGCACTTCTCGCCTGTCATCGAAGCAGATGGCACGGTGTATCTCTCTGGTGTTACCGCGGCACGGAAGGACAAACCGATAAGTCAGCATCCGGAGGAACAATTCCATGATGCGTTTTATAAGCTTGGTGTTTATTTGAAAGCCGCAGGCTTAGGGTATGAAAATATTCTTGAGATGACCACTTTTCATATTGATCTAAAAAAACATATAGACGTTTTTTCTAAAGTGAAAGATGAATATGTAAAGGCACCCTATCCGGCATGGACCGCCATAGGCGTATCAGCGTTCATTCCAGAAAATGCGCTGGTGGAAATGCGGATTGTGGCTAAAAAGTAGTGCCACCGTGTGTCCCCAAATCACCCCAGGCACGAACCGGATCGACTTAAGCGCCGCAAGGTCTGCTACGAACAAACGGCAGACCTCGACGAGACGACAATGTCTTCATCAACTGCAATAGGCTATGTTTACAGATTCAGAAACCCTGGCAATGGCACTGCGGCCAGAAAATGGGACTTGCCGATGAATGCAGAGAACCTTCCTGTGGTACTTATCCCGGGATTTATGCTTGATGAAACACTGTGGGACGATTTTATCACCGCATTTCCCGAGCGCAGGCTCTTTATACCTGCGAGCCTGGGCCAGGGAACCACAATCCAGGATATTGCCGCTAATATAGTCCAGAAACTACCGGAGCGTTTTGTGCTGGCCGGCTTTTCGCTAGGTGGTTATGTTGCCAGAGCTATTTATGAGGCTTTTCCGGAGCGGACAGCGGCGATGATCCTCATTGCCACGTCTCTCAGAGAGGATTCGGCAGAACAGATAAATACCCGTGTTGCTGCAGCGAATATCAATTCCTCCAGAGAATTTAGTGGGCTGAGCACAACGGCCATTAGAAAATCACTTCATGCTGATCTCGCCAGTAATACGGCCATCATTGAGAAAATCCGTAATATGGGAAAAAGGCTGGGAGCCGATGTATTCAGAGTCCAGTCAGGGCTAAACCGCGAGCGAATAACATTAAAACCCATTTTATGCCCGACCTACGTTATTGCAGCGAAACATGATCGGCTGCGTTCAACAGAGGAGGCAGAAGAACTCGCCAGGCTAACCGGAACCTGTGTGGATTATGTTGACGGTTGTGGACACCTTATTCCTCTGGAAAAACCGGATGAACTGGCCCAGCGTCTGTCCAGATGGCTCGATAAAACAGGCCTTTAAAATAACGTTGATGCAAACAGAGTACCCTATTCTCTCCGAATAAAACGCCAGGTCGTTTTTTTTAGATGTCTGCTTCTGGCCTCTGTTACGCATTTTCGGCTATCGGAGTTGGTAAATCGACAGTGACCAGCAGCCCGCCTTCTGCAGACGTACACAGGCCTACGCTGCTGTTGTGTTGCTGCGCAACCGCGTTGACGATGGCAAGCCCCAGTCCACTCCCGCTTTGCATCTGGTTGGGGTCGCGAAAAAATCGGTCGAACACTCGCTCCCTCAATTCAGGCCGAATACCGGGCCCGGCATCTGAGACACGAAGCTGCGTGGATTTATCCCGCGATCGTAGCTCTACTTCAATCCGTCCGCCCTCAGGGCTGTACTTGACTGCGTTCTCAATCAAATTGTCAATCAGCGACATCAGGCGCTCTCTGATGCCTGTGATCCAGACTTCATCATCAGAGACGAATTCAAGCTCTATCCTGCGCTCCGTAGCCAGCGGTTCCAGTGCCGCCATTCGCTCCTGAATGAGCGTCGTCAGCGGCACTGGCTGCATAACGGTATCAATACGTGCTTCACTGTGCATCATCAGCAACAATTGATTGACGAGTCGGGCAGCCCGGCTGTTGCTGCGAATAATCCCCGCCAGTAATTCCTGTTGAGTTTCATTGCTTACATACGACTGCAGCGCCTCCACGTTGATTCGCATTGCAGCCAGAGGAGTACGCAGCTCGTGAGCGGCATCAGCAATGAAAATCCGTTCCCTTTCCGCGCTTTCGCGCACCCTGGCAAGAAACACGTTTATCGCGTCCACCATTTGACGAAGCTCCCTGTGTTTTGGCATGGCTTTTAATGGAGAGAGATCGTCTGGCGTTCGCAAGGATATTTCATTTACGACCTTGCTCCAGGGCCGCATTGCAATGCGAATTGACAGCCACGCGGGAAATAAAAGAAAAGGAATGCATACCAGTAGCGGCAATATGTAATAGCCACGCGAGTTCAGGTAGATAAAGAAGTTCCATCCTCCGGCAGGCGTCACAAGTGTCACCTCCACATCGGAGTTCCCGGATTTTAGCGTACGGCTGGTCCAGGTGCGCCCCTCACTCTCAATGCGCTGTAATTCCCCCAATTGGCTGTTTACGACCCCTGTTGGTGCGCCATCAGATGAATAAATTATCTCGTTATGTTTGCGAATAATGAGGCTGATTGACAGTTCGGGATCTTCACCTCCGCCATATCCTTCCCGCAACGCCTTACTGAACGTGTTCAGCACATCGGTGCGTTCCTGGGGGCGATCGTCCATACTATCTACCAGCGTAAAAAGGGTTTCGTAGGTCTTACTGCCCGTTAATATCGGGGGGCTACGCAAGTCCTCCCACAAAACAAAAGTCAAAAAAAGACACCACAGCAAGGTAAGCAGCAGCATCTGGGCGATGATGATTCGCCGTACGAGCGTGGGGAGTCTCAGGGTGCGCCAGATATTTCGCATCAATCACCGCCTTTGTAGATCGGTACAGTATCAATGACATACCCTACCCCTCTCACCGTTCGCACATAACCGTCCCCGATTTTTCGACGCAAATTCCCCATATGCACGTCGAGAGCATTACTCAGATTTTCTTTGGTGCCGAAGATTCTTTCTTCCAGAAATCGTCGTGTAAGCACACGGTCAGCGCGCAACATTAACGTTTCAAGCAGCGCGTATTCACTTGCCGTCAACTCCACGTGACGGGCACTCACCGTCACGCGACGCGTTGGCACATGCAGAGATAACCCTCTGATTTCTATTGCCTCATTCTGAAAACCGTAACTGCGTCGCGCAAGCGCTCTTACCCTGGCCAACAACTCGGCNAGAATAAAAGGTTTAACAAGGTAATCGTCNGCACCGGCATCCAGCCCNCACAGGCGATCCTGTAGCGTGCCTCGNGCAGTCAGGATGATGACAGGGATCCCNTTGAACTGCTGCCGCAAGCNNGTCATCAGGCCCATGCCATCGCCATCGGGCAGTCCCAGGTCGAGCAATATCAGTTCTGGCACGCAGGCATCAAGCTGATGCAGCGCATCCTCTTTGCGGCGAACCCATATGACATCAAATCCTTGATCTGCAAGGGCGATCCGCACGCCATTGCCCAGATCCAGGTCGTCTTCGATTAGTAGAATTTTCACATTGGTAACGGTATCAACAGTGAATGAAGAACGTCTTAAGAAAAAAACGGTTTCGATAAATCTATCAGGTTTACTGCAGCGGTACTTGCTTCAGCGTTTCTTCATTTTCGGCTCATAAGAACCTTAGGGTGCGTATTCAAACTGAGAAAACTGGCGTGAATAACCGCTTGTATCGTCATCATTTGAATCCACAAGGACTTCTTTAATGAGAAACATCGCACTGCGTCATCAGTATCCTCCTTTGCTCTCGCCTCGCAGCCTGAAAAAAATAGTGCCGGGAGTCGTTCTGGCGTTTCTGACCACCCCGACACTGGCGGCAGAACAGAACCAGGGTAACGTGTTGACCCTGGGGGGAGGTGTGGATATTGCGCCACGNTATTCTGGTTCGGATAAAAGCCGNGCCACTACAGCATTAGTGCTNGATTACTCCATGGCAAATGGCGTCTTTATCAGCACCACGCGGGGTATCGGTTACGGTAACAGTGTCGGNAAGCTGGATTACAACGCTGCGCTGAGCTANCGCGCTGGTCGCAAGGATCGTGACGTGAACAGCGATTCAATAANCTCCGGCAGTGACGACTTGCGGGGTATGGGTGATGTCAAAGGATCGGCCATCATTGTGCCCGGACTGGGGTATAAGGTGACCGACTGGCTGAGTGTGCAATTGCAGGCTGAAGTGCCGATTTCTGAAAGAAACAACGGTGAGGCCCTGCATTTCGGGATTATCAGCCCGCTTTATACATCACCGAAAAATTCGCTGACGCTGGCGCTGACCACCAGTTGGGGATCCAGCAAATACATGCAGACTTACTACGGGGTGAATGCTGCACAGTCAGCAGCATCGGGGTTTTCCCGACATGATGCTGGATCCGGTATTTATGCTTACTCGCTGAATGTGGACTGGACCCACAAGCTCACCCCAGACTGGAGCGTAGCTGTCGCAACAGGTATTACGCAGTTGACGGGAGATGCAGGCAATAGCCCCATTGTTCAACGAAAAACGTCGCCCACGGGAAGTTTGAAAGTGACGTACAGCTTCTGATCGTGATGGGATGAGTGCTTCCCGACGACTTCTCGCTCTGAACTCTCAATAATATGTTTTCGTTCCGCCCCTGTCAGATAACGGGGCGGCACTCAACACGCCCTGATGCCCCCCTGACTCGGGGCATCAGAATCAATGATGCACTCTGGCGATCAGGCAGCTTTAACGGCTCTGATTTTCTTACTGCCAGCCGCATCTGGCTCTGGGTTATCTGTGGCAGTGGCGGCATTGAGATCGGGAAGCTTGCTGGTACGCAGAATATGCTGCACGGCCTCTTTCTGCTCGGCGAGATACAGCCCAAGATTTTCAGCCTGCGTTTCATCCATCTGCATGCCGCTTTGCAACAGCCAGTCGGTGAACGCTTCTGCCATGTCGAGCAGTTTGTCGTGAGCGTCAGCCTCTTTTTTACTGGCAAATGTCATTTTCTCTTCACCTTTTCGTACGACAACATATTTTGTTTCAACAGCCATTATGCACCTCTCATACTGTATTTATATACAGTATGGCATTTCCAGAATTGTGTTGCAGTCAAATTGTACTTTCGTTTTAGCCCGAGCCTGCAGACCACTGTGTCAGTAGCGCATGCAGTTTGGCTGGCTCCAGCGGCTTACGCAACACCAGGTAGCCTTCCTGCTCCGCTTCCAGCAGAACCGGCGAGTTAAACTCCCCGCTGACCATCGCGCCGCTCATGTCGGGCAGACGTTCGAAAAGTGCTTTCAGGATGTCGAACCCGCTTTCGCCGGATCGCAGGCGCTGGTCGCACAGTACAGCAAATGGCGTGAAACCGTCGTCAATGATGGCAAAAGCGTCTTCGGCCGAGGCCGCGCAGCGCACGTTAATCCCCCAGAGGCTCATCAGGCTCTCCCAGGCGGACGTCACCAGCGGATCGTCGTCAACGATCAGGCAGGAGCCATGCAGTGGCGCATAGCGTACCGGTGTAGAGATGTTGTCACCGGCGGGCAGTGGATCCACCGCTTTCACGTCACCCGTGTATTGCGTAAAGCGCATCCAGAAGCGCGAACCTTTGCCTTCAATGGAGTGCATTCCATACTTCACGTTCATCAGCTTGGCACAGCGGGCAACCACCGCCAGGCCCAGCCCGTGCCCTGCGCTGTCGATCTTCCATGCCAGCTCGGGGCGGTAGTAAGGCGAGAAGATTTTGCTTTTTTCGTCGTCGGCAATCCCCACCCCGGTGTCCCATACTTCCACCAGACACTCGACACCGCGCGGACGGATGGCAACCAGCACACCGCCCTGTTGCGTATAGCGAAGGGCATTTTGTATCAGGTTAATCAAGGACTGACGCACCAGCAGCGGGTCCCCCATCACGAAGAGGCGACGTTTGGGCCGCCAGGTTCGCAGCCGCAGTGCGCGACTGTTGGCCTCTTCGCGAAACAGGGTGATCACCGAGTCGAGAAGCGTGCCGATGTCCACGCGTGTAGGGGCGGTCATTACATTGCCAGATTCAATTTTGCTGAGATCGAGCAGGGAATTGAACATCAGGTGCACCGAACGAACGCTCTGTTGCAGGTCAAGCAGCTGCGGCGTCAGGCTGTCGTCCTGGTTTCTGTGGATAATGGCTTCGATCAAAAAGCCCATGGCATGCACCGGCTGGCGCAGATCGTGGCTGGCGGTCGTCAGGAACTGATTTTTATCGAGCAACGCCTGTTCCGCTTCTTCTTTGGCCTGCCGGAACTGCTCCGCCAGGCGTGAGCTTTGCTCTTCCAGCAGCGCTTGCTGGATAAAAAACGCGTGGGACGTTAACGCATGGCGGTAGATTGCGAAGCCGTACAGCAGGTTCAGCATCAGCACGATGAACATCAGGTCATCCAGTCGCAGGATGATACCGAGAGTCAGAACTCCCCAGGAGGCAAAGAAAAACCGTGTGAAGGTGCTGATGACCGGCGTCAGATGCGTCGCATTGGCAGCGACAATAGCGGCAATGCTGATATTAAGGAGCAGGAAAAAGTCAAAATTCTGCGTCTGCGGGGTAATTAAATAGAGTGATGAAATCCCCAGCCCGTGAAAAAAGGCCACCTTATTAATGCGCGGAAGCCAGCGGCGCAGGACGGCCTCATCATCATTTTCTTTAACCTCTCGCTGATAGCGCCGATGCACTATTCGGATCGCCACAGCACAGAGCAAGTAAATTATTATCCAGGTAATGGTGGGACCCAGATCGCCCCCCAGCAAATGGATCCAGATAGCGAAAGGAATGCCGACAAAAGGCACAGCGCTAAAGCTGAATACCAGCCGCAGAAACGTATTATTCAGCAGGCGAATTTGCGCGGGGGGAGAGATGCCATCGTTCTGTGAACCCTGGAAAAACCTCATTCCGACGGCTCCCGTTTGCCATGCAGTAGCGTGATGGCTTCCACCCGACTGTTAACGCCTATCTTTTTCAGAATATTGCTGATGTGTTCTTTTACCGTGGGCTCAGAAATAGAAAGCTGGGCGGCAATTCTTTTATTTGGCAGGCCGCGCATAATCATATTCAAAACATCAATTTGCCGCGGCGTTAAGTTAAATTTACTTAACTTCTCATTATTCGTCTTAACGGCACATTCGTTTGCACAAGGAAACCATGTCAGATTATCCGCCAGGGCAAAAACGGCCCGTGAGAATAATTCAGGAGGTTCGCTTTTCAATACGAAACCGTGTCCTCCGGCCGTATGCACTTTCTGCCAGATATCGTTATTTTCATCCCCACTGACGACCAGGAGGCGCACCTGAGGGTAAAGCTGTTTCACTTCTTTGAGTAATTTCAACGCCGTACCGGAAGATAGCCAAAAATCGATTACCAGTAAACGTGGCGGGCCATTTTCCCTAATATGACGGTAGCAATCTTCTTCATTCGTCACGACATACGCCTGTTTGAACCGGCAATGTGTAATCAGAAAATTGGCGATGCCGCTTGCTACCAATGGATGGTCATCAACGACCAACGCATAATTCTGCCCCAAAGGAATCTCCTTTCACCTTCGCGTATCTGAGAGTACAGATGAATTATTATCGACCCACCCTACTTTAGGAGGGTTTTTTCAATTAGGAAAGAGAAATATATTACCCGCTGATTTGGGTAATAGAAAACATAAATACAATCAGTGATTTTAACTGGTTGGATATAAAGGATAATTTATGAAAAGACCACTAATCGCTTTAACCGTTACGTTGATGCTAGCCGGTTGTTCCACCCTGAAAACCGATCAGGCTATTCCACTGCTGCAGGCGGAAACCGCTAAAATGCTGGGGCTGGGCTCGTCGGACGAAATAACGGTGACCAATGTGAATGGTGCCCAACCGGATGCATTGGGCGGCCAAAAACTTTCTTATCGCGCCACGACAGAAAAAGGGCGAATTTTCGATTGCTCATCAATGATGATGCCTGGAATTTTAGGATCTGCGCCGACGCTAAGCGCGCCGACCTGTACGCCGGTTGTCACGCATAAATAATTTCCTCAATACCAAAAGGCGTACAAATAATAACGCCTTTTAAATTTCCCGACACATTTGAGTTTCATATAAAAACGATTTTCCAGACATCATGCTAATGAGTACGGAGATAGCCCGTGAATAACTCTACATCGCATTCTTTAGCGGTTAAGACACCGCTTTCCAGACTTTACCTCGCTCTATTTTCCGCACCGCTGTTGATGCTCTCGCCTGCCGATTTCGCTCGCGCAGCGGATGCCATTTTCGACGGCGATGCGCGTGTTACCGAATCTTTAGGTTACACCGGCGATGTTTACGTCGGCCGTAACCAACGCGGGAACCTGCTGATCGATAATGGCAAAATCACTGCCTATAACATCAATATCGGTCGACTGTTCAACGGCCAAATTTATGAAAGCGTGGTCACGGTCCGCGGACCAAACGCTGAGCTGAACGCGGTTAACGATCAGTACATTCTGCGTGGTGGCCTGAATCTTGGCCTGGGCACCCTGCGAGTCGAAGACGGTGCGCTGGCCAGCGCGAAGGAGATCGTGGTCGGTACCACCCGTGGCTACGACAGCCACCTTATCGCTACGGGCGCCGGTTCACGCGTAGTGAGTAATTTTCTCAGCGTTGGCACTGACCTGGGAGCCCGCTCCACGCTGGCGATTGAAAACGGTGCGACGCTCAACACCACCTACGATGCCCGTATCGGCAATGGTTCCGGGCCAGATGAAACCGACAAGCTGAGCCCGAAAGCCACCGTCACGGGATCCGGTTCACAATGGAATGTTGGCCGTACGCTCACGCTTTATGGCGATCTGGACGTGCTCAACGGCGGAGCGGTTAACGTGGGCAACATTCAGGTGGCGGGCGTCTCTGGCGCACGTAAAACCGCCGAGCTGGTTATCGCGGGCGAGGGCTCGCGTTTTACCAGTGCCAGCAGCGTTAGCGTTGGCGATTACGGCAATGGCGTACTGTCGGTCATTGACGGCGGTGCATTTTCCGCAGGCAGTAACGAGCTGGTAGTGGGGATGACGGGTTCCGGCTCGAACCGGGGCGCGCTGATAATCGGCAGCCGCGGCAATATGGACTCCGGTACCGGTTTAACGGAGCCGACGCTCGGCGCGGCGGGCGGCGCGGGCACTCTTGATGCGAAGACGGCAATCAGCCTTCGGGGTGGGTTATTCGGCAGCTATGTCTACTTCAACCATACCGACGGAAATTACGTTTTCAGCAACAAGATGAGCGGCGAAGGTGAAGTGATCAATACCTCCGGCCAGACCACGCTGAACGGCGATCTTTCAGGGCTCAAGGCGAACGTGACCGCGCGCGGTGGAAAAGTCATTATTGCCAGCAATATCAACACCCAACCCGAAGACGATATTTTTGATGTGCAGACGCTTAGCGCCGAGAACGGCGGCACGCTGATCCTCAACGCGACGGCGGGATCGGAGGTCAGTAACGGACAAGGTTACAGCAGCGCCGCGTCGATCAAAGCCGGCGGCACGCTGGGCGGTGACGGCACGCTGGGCCAGACAGAGATCCTCTCCGGCGGCCATATCTCGCCCGGTGATGGCACTATCGGCACGCTGACGCTGAAACGCTACCTGAACTTTGTGGGTGAATCGTTCTATGACGTTGATATCGCCGGTGACGGCCGCAGCGATCAGTTACTGGTGTCTGGCAAAACGACCATCAGCGATCAGGCTAAAGTACAGGTTACCGCACTGGATCCGCAGACCAGCTACAAAACGGGCCAAAGCTATCGCATTCTAACCTCCGAGGGGGGAATTGACGGCCAGTTCGCCGGGGCCATCTCCAAATCCGCCTTCCTGGACGTGGCACTGAAACAGAGCACCGACGCTGTCGATCTCACCATCGCGCAGAAAGAGACCGGCGGAGAGAATCCTGGGGGTGAAAATCCGGGTGGTGAAAACCCGGGTGGTGAGAACCCTGGGGGTGAAAATCCGGGTGGTGAGAATCCAGGCGGCGAGAACCCAGGGGGTGAAAATCCGGGTGGAGAAAATCCAGGAAGTGGTAAACCGGGTATTTTCCAGACGGTGGCCAACACCAGCAACCAGTGGAATACCGCCGGCGCGCTTTCCACGCTGACACAAAACGGCCCTTCCCTGGCGCTGTATAACTCTCTGCTGGTACTCAGCGCACCGCAAGCGCGCGAGGCGTTCAACCAGCTGTCAGGTGAAGTTTACCCGTCGGTACAGTCTAACCTGATCGCCGGCAGCACTCAGCTGTTCAACGTACTGAACCAGCGCATGCAGCGCGCGTTCGATAATGACAGTCTGCCGATACCGCCGTTAGCGATGTCGCTGGTACAACAGCCGGAGCAACAAAATAACGGCATATGGGGCCAGACCTTCAGTTCCTGGAGCAGAACGCGCGACAACGGTAACGCAGGCAAGCTGGACGGCAACACCACCGGCTTCCTGCTGGGCGCGGATCGCACGTTGGCTGACCATAACGTACGTGTCGGGGGGTACTTCGGCTATAGCCGTGGTGATTACGACGTTGATAGCCGCCGTTCATCCACGGATACCGACAACTATCACCTTGGCCTGTATGCCGCAGGGCAACAGAATGCGTTCTCACTGCGCGGCGCGCTGGGTTACACCTGGCACAAGATTGAAGGCGAGCGCAACGTTGATTTCAGTGGTTTCTCGGACCGCCTGAAGTCAGATTACGACGCCAACTCGCTGCTGGCGTTTACCGAGGCGGGCTACCGTTTTGGCCAGCCGGCGATGAATGTTGAACCGTTTATCAACCTGTCCTGGATTCGACTGCATACCGACAGTTTCAGGGAAGATGGCGGTGCCGCCGCACTGAGCGTGCGTAATGAAACGATGAACACCTTCTACTCCACGCTCGGGATGCGCGGTGTCACCGAGCTGCCGAAAAACGTTAACCTGTATGGTTCGTTGGGCTGGCAGCACGCCTACGGGGATAAAAACACCTCATCGCGGATGGCATTTGCCGGCAGTGACGCGTTCATCACCCAGGGCCAGGCCGTTGATGAGGACGTGATGGTGGGCGATATCGGCGTCCGCGTACAGCTGTCGCGCGCTGCGACGCTGGATGTCGGTTATCAGGGGCAACTCGGTCAAGACACCCGCATCAATTCGGTCAACGCTAACCTGCGCTGGTCGTTCTGATTACCCTTTTCAGCATTTATACAGACCCGCATACTGCGGGTCTTTTTTTGTCCGTATTCTGTCCATCGCATACTGATGTCTGGTGAGGCTGACCTGTGCCCATTGGTTAACACACCAGGGTATTCGTCGTGTGCGTTTCGCCACGACAGCACACAATCGGATCTGTCGAATTACGTCAAAACACATATATGCTTTAATCAGAGAGCATCAATTAATGAAAGACATATTCCCGTCAACACATATCAGGAGGTCTGTTTGCGAATTGAAACAACTCGATTGTGCCTTCGCCCGGTAATGGCATCAGACGTAGCGGATCTCTACAGAATTTATGGTGATCCGGCGACGAACACGTTTAACCCCGCAGGCCCCTACCCGGATATTGATCATGCAAAAACGGTTCTCAATCGCTGGCTCGCCCACTGGCAAACTCACAGCTTTGGTAGCTTCGCCATATCGCTTCTTGGCTCTCCTGAAAAAATCATCGGATTTGGTGGTCTGAGCATCCGTAGCTATGGCGATTGTGTGATTAACAATCTTGGGTATCGGTTATCGACAGATGCCTGGGGAAAAGGCCTGGCGACAGAATTTGCTACACGCGCGGTAAGGTATGGTTTTGATGATATGCAACTCACCGAGATCTCAGCCGTTGTCAGAGCTAACCATCTGGCATCACAGAACGTTCTTGAAAAAACGGGACTGAGATATGTCAGAGATATACATGATATTAAAGACGCACCGCCGAGCCTTTTGTATTCACTCACCTTAACGGAGTGGATGAACAAAATCAGGTAAACATCACCTTCCGTCGTTAAGGTGAAAAATACGCATACAGGTAAATGCCAGTGGGTTATGTTTTCACGTGAGCGTATATTAAAACGACAAACTCGTTGAGTATAAATTCATTTTAAGGCATGGAAGTTGAGGTCCTGGTGAGAAGACGTTATGTGATTGCAGATGTGTTTACTGATAAACCGTTTTGCGGTAACCCGGTNGCTGTCGTTCTGGATGCNGAGGGATTGACCACTGAGCAAATGCAGCTGCTCGCNTTAGAATTTGGCTACAGTGAAACGACGTTTGTTTTACCTCCTGAAGANCCATCACATACGGCTTGGGTACGGATTTTTACCCCGACGCGTGAAATCCCTTTCGCTGGTCATCCCAATATTGGGACTGCTTTTGTCCTGGCGTATCAGGCTGAACTGAATGGCGAATCGCTACCTGAAACGCTGATATTCGAAGAAGCCGCCGGGCGGGTACCTGTCAGGATTATCAAAGAAAATGCAAAGGTCACGGGTGCAGAGCTTCTTGTTCCGCAAGCTTTATCCTGCCACTCAGAAGTCAGTCCGGAAAACGTGGCGGCCTGCCTCTCTCTTGAAGCCAGTGATATACGCACTGAAATGCATATGCCTGTCGTCGCCTCTGTTGGCCTGCCTTTTTTGATTGTCGAACTCGCGACCCGAAATGCGCTTCGCTGTTGCGTACCCAATTTGCAGGGNTTCCGGGCTATTTTGCCCCTCGACGGNGCGGTGTCCATTTACGCCTATACGCTGGAAACGGATCCTGAAGACCCGTGTGATTTGCAGGCCCGGATGTTTACGCCNCGCATGACCGAAGATCCGGCAACAGGCAGCGCGACTGGCGCAGTGACAGCNCTGCTGGCCCAGCTTCGCAATAAAAAAGAGCTCTCTCTTCGNGTAAGCCAGGGCGTTGATATGGGGCGCGCCAGCATATTATTTTCAGGCTATGACGGCACTGCAGAAAGCCCGTCAGTTCGGGTAGGAGGAAAAAGCGTTATTGTCATGGAAGGCTCATTTACATTGCCCTGACGGCCGCGGTGAATGAGGTGCGGATGTCGCAATTTTTATCACACCCGATGAAGATTGACTCAGAGCATAGTGTATAAATCAATGGAGAGCTGGTCATGAATATTTAGAGTACGAGCCAGTACCTCTTCAGGTCTGGCTCCCATAGTCATGAATTTTCCGTCAATCGGCAGAATAATTTTTAACCACGAATCATCGTTTCTACTACTTTATATCCGTCCAATTAAATTTCTTACCCGTTGTATCCTTAATTACAATCGGTTTTTGATAGTCCTGTAGCCACTTTTGCAAGCTAACGATATCATTTTCAACCCGATGTATTCCGAGCCATAATTCGGAAAGGGTATTCGCATCATCGGTAGACCATGGCGTATCGTAGTCTCCGATCAACTTATTCTTTCTTTCAACTTTAGGGCTATACCAAATGAAAGTTGGGACAGATAACGCTTCCCGGGGTGGATTAGCCCCTGCATGGTAATATACCACTGAACGTGAAGGATCGCGTATTAAGGCATGGTCAGAAAAGTAAAATACAGAAGAGCGTGTATTTGAAAGTTGGTTAAAAACTTTCCCCATAACATAATCCGTGAAGCGCACAGAGTTATCATAGCAATCATCATCTTTATTTCCATCTTTAAAGACGGAAGCATCTTTTGGGAAGCGCGCGCAGGCNGGTTCGTGGCTACCATATAGATGTAGCACAATTAATTTCTTACCAGATNTTTTCAGCGTTGATTCAAGTTCNGGGAGCAAAGAGTCATCGAACCCCTGNTCAATCCACTGATGGTGTTTGGTTTTCATAGCGATACCTGTAATCACATTATTATATGCGCCCCCTTTTCCCTGGTGGCTAAACCAGTACGTATCGTACCCGGCTTTGTTCGCTATACTAATAATATTGTCACTGTACTTAGCGGGATCTGCTTCCTGTACTGAATCAGCAGTGAGCGCAAGTGGCACAGCCATAATGGTCACTGGCGCTGGGCTAATGGCATGCTGGAACAACAGAAGATTTTTCCTTTCTGCTTCCAGTTCAGGAGTCGTGCTTCGCTCATATCCATATATGCTCATATTTGCACTGCGCTCAGACTCCCCAATAATAATTACATAATTATCAATTCCGGTATCTGATAGTGATATTGAATAGTCAGGTGTATTATTATTAATACTGGAGGCAATACTCATATCAGAGATGGCTTGCATAAAGACTGTAGCCGTGCTCAGCGGAGTTGAATTGACAACACGTTGAGCAAGGCTATCAACATTGCTTTTTCGTAATTGATGCAGTATACCCTGTACAGTATAGCCAGTTAACAAAAGCACGAATAATATTGCAGGGTATCGCCTATACTTTAACGGCAGGGTACTTGTGCTACAGTTAATAGTTAAAATAAATAAACACAGCAATCCCATAAAAATTGCACAACTTCTCCAATAAACGCCTAACATTGAAAATGCTTCGCTACCTGTAGTATTTATTACACTTAATGCAAAACCATAGTCAAATTTAGCATTGAAGTGACTCCAGGCATACATCTGAAGAGATAAATCAGCAGCGATTAATGTTAAGGCTATAAAGCCAATAAGGTTTTTTAATATTTTTCTATTGATGCAAAGAAGTGTTAATAACAGAAAAGCAAAAACCAAGGTGCGATTAATGACCAAATTATAACGCGCACCAATAAAATTAACAATAACAACAATGGATACTGAAATTATAAAAAACGCCCCACTTAAAACAAATCTAAAATTATCATAACAAATTTTTTTAAGAGTTAATAACATTTCATAGCACCTAAACCGGCTCGGTTTTTATCCGTTTTATTTAAATATAGAAAATAGTGTGGATCTTGTTTATTATATAATCAGCTGAGCTTGATTAATTAATGCAAATATGCTCCATAAGCTCAAAGCGTTCACAGAATCAGGACGCCTTGTTTAGCTTTCTTGAGGACTTTTAGAATATGATACGCTGCGGGTGCCAGAGTCTATAGTATGCCGGCAATCTTCGGTACTACGAGGATTAGTAGATTTCGATTTTCATACTTCGCTCTTTATCATGCTCCCTACTCCACTCAATGCGTTGTACGTCCGCATAACAGCCTATGAGCAGGGATGCGGCCATGAGGCCATATGCCAATATTCCTCCTTTTCATAATATTGCCCATTATGGGATTGGTTGTGTTCATAATTTAACCCAGACAATATATTCAATAATAGTACCTTGCATTGAATTTAGAATAAGTCGAGAAAAATAATGTCCGCTCCCGGCACAAAGCGGACCAAAATAAGAGCCGTAAGGTCTGCTATCAGCAAGGAATGAACATCAACAATTTTCGACCATAAACAAAAATGTACCCGAGCCCCTAAACCTCGCGTTTTTCCGCCCATTTCAGCATTGCATCGAGAGCCGGACACAGCGCCTGCCCCCACTCAGTGAGCCGATATTCGACTTTCGGTGGAACCTGGGGATATACCCTACGTGACACAATGCCGTCGGCCTCCAGCTGTCGCAGCTGTTGTGCCAGCATCTTCTGCGAAATTTCGGGGATCAGTTTTTCAAAATCAGAATAGCGTTGCACCTTTCCGTCAAAAAGATGAAACAGAATAATGAGTTTCCAGCGACCTTCCAGCATTCGCAGAACTTGTTCCACGCCGCTTGCGGCGGTTTCAGGGCTATATAACTTACTCATAATTCAGTTGCTCACTTTTTTGTGCGTACTTGTCAATTTTATAGTCTATGTTAAAAATTCCCGTACTGTAAATAACGGGAGTAAGGGCCATGTCATTATCTCTACCGCAAGCTATTTCAACCTATTTTGCGATCGGCAATGGTGCCGATATTGCCAGCGTTAAGCGCTGTTTTACCCTCGATGCCGTCGTGTTCGACGAAGGTAAAACCCATCGGGGGCACGCGGCAATCGAAGCGTGGCAACGCGCGGCGCGGGCTGCCTTCGACTATAGCGTTCACCCCATTGAAGTTCTCACTGAAGGCGAGCGGGTAATAGTCACCACGAACGTTGTCGGTAATTTTCCCGGCAGCCCCGTGATGCTTACACATACTTTCGGCCTCGCTGGCGACAAGATTGCGACTCTGGAGATAATCTGATGCTGATGGATCTTGATTTACAGGGCAGACGTGTTCTGGTTACCGCAGGTACCAAAGGGATCGGCAAAGCAGTTGTCCACCTTTTAATACAGCAAGGGGCAACGGTGCTAACCACCGCGCGTCACGAGCCCGCAGAATCTACCGCAGACGCTTTCGTGGCGGCGGATCTGACCACCATCCAGGGATGTAATTTAGTCGTGGACGCCGTTCAGAAACACCTGGGCGGCGTCGATATCATTATCCACGTAGCAGGCGGTTCTACCGCTCCCGGCGGTGGGTTTGCAGCCCTTGGGGAAGAAGAATGGCAACAGGAGCTCAATCTTAATCTGTTGCCTGCGGTACGCTTAGATCGCGCGTTGTTGCCAGGGATGTTGGCGCAACAGGATGGGGTGATCATCCACGTCACCTCTATTCAGCGTGAACTGCCGTTACCGGAATCGACCACCGGATATGCGGCGGCCAAAGCGGCACTGTCGGCGTACAGCAAAAGCCTGTCGAAAGAGGTGTCCCCTAAGGGAATTCGGGTGGTGCGTGTNGCGCCTGGCTGGGTAGAAACCGAAGCATCGGTNGCGATGGCGGAACGACTTGCTCAGCAGGCAGGAACGGACTACGAGGGCGGTAAGCAGATCATCATGAATGCACTCGGTGGAATTCCGCTGGGCCGTCCCTCAAAGCCCATCGAAGTGGCGAACCTCATCGTCTTCCTCGCGTCATCCTGTGCTGCCACTATTACCGGTACGGAATATGTGATCGATGGCGGTACTGTCCCGACGGTATAATTTTATATCTTAAACAGTGCATTATTTTGAGCCTTTACGTTTCCTCACGACAAACGAGTGGCCAGGCGTAACGTCCGCTTAGGGCATAAAGCGGCCTGATATAAGAGCCGCAAGGTCTGACTTGAGGCATAGATGAAGGCAAAAAGTCGCGTGGCGTTGAGTCCATAATGAAACGAAAGCAGCAGTGAATGCCGCCGGGAATGGGTTTCAGCGTCAGCTCATGCTACGGAGCAGAACGCTACGCGCAACTTCAGGCCCGCGTAGAACAAAGGGCAGACGACCTCTTTGCAGACACTCAACATGCTGTGTCCAGCAATAAGCGATTACCTACCCTACTGAGACGCTTCAGCCAGTAATGCAGCCTGTACAGCAGGTCGGGCATTTATTTTTTCCATGTACGCCGGTAGCGCTGGCCAGCGTTCCAGTTGGATTGAGAAGAATTTACACCAACCCAGCACCGTAAAAAGATAGGCATCCGCTACGCTGAAGGATGAGCCAGTCAGAAAAGTGTTTTCGTTGAGCCTCGCCTGGAGTAAATCGAACTGTCGGAAGAGCTTATTCTGAAAAATCGCTTTGATGTCCTCGGGCAGTGCGGGGTTGAACAGCGGTGCCGAGCCAGCGTGTATTTCACTAGTGATAAAGTTTAGCCATTCCTGCAGACGCACCCGAGCCCAACTGTCTGCGCGCGGTGCCAGGCCATATTCTGGTTTAAGATCGGCGAGGTACTGCACAATGGCTGGCCCCTCAGTGAGTATCTGCCCATTATCCAATTCAAGTGCAGCGACATAACCTTTAGGGTTAATGGTGCGGAAGTCGCGACCATCAGCAGTGAGCTTGCTTTTGTTGTTAACCTTCACCAGTTCAAATTCAATTTCCAGTTCGCGCAGCACAATGTGCGGTGATAACGAACAGGCATCCGGGGCGTAATAGAGTTTCATGTTGTCTCCGTTAAATGTGTAAAGCCATCGAGAAATTCGAAGCAATTCTGAACTCACTGTATTTGACGCGTATTTCGCTGTAAAATTAATGATATAGAATCTAACTATTAGCTGAGCTACTGATAATCATGATGAATCTTTTACACTGGCGCCTGCTGGTGGCCGTCGCCGATGCCGGCAACATCTCGCGCGCCGCAGAAGAGATAGGAATGACTCAGTCAGGTGCCAGCCAGGCCATCGCCCAGCTCGAAGCTTCGCTTGGATTTCCGGTATTTACGCGTGAGCGACGGTATATCGGTATTACCGCGCTGGGTGAGCAGGTTATTGAAAATGCACGAAACATGCTTTTGCAGCTGAATGCCATTCGCATACTGGCTGATAAGAGCCGAGACTTACACCGAGGGCGCATTCGCCTGGCCAGTTTTCCCTCAGTGACATCCACATTGTTGCCAGGGCTTCTGCGCGACGTTAAGCGCCTGCACCCGGGTATTGAAATCGTTGTCCTGGAAGGCTCGGACGAGGAAGTCGAGGAGTGGCTTGCCGCTGATACCGTAGAACTTGGGGTGGTCATGAATCCCGGCCCCGGGCGTGCAGAGGTTATATTAGGACAGGATGCATGGGTCGCGGTAATACCAGCTAAACATCAGCTGGCACATCATGCCAGGGCTTATGGCATAACGCTAAAGGCGCTGGCAGACCAGCCCTTTATTCTGGCGACAGGCGGATGTGTCGTTAATGGAAAAAGCCTGATGGAAATGGCTGGTTTGCAACTTTCTGATATACGCGTGACAGTACGCGACTGGATTAGCGCCTGTAAGCTGGTCGGGGAAGAGATGGGCGTCGCCCTTGTACCTGAATCAGCCCTGCCGGAGACGCTGCGCAACCTGTGCGTGGCGCCTTTGACGCCTGCTATACACCGGGAATTTGGGCTGGTTTGTTCGTCATCTGGAGCGTCTTCTGATGCAACGCAGACGCTACTTAATGCGCTACGTAAGCGAAGATGAGCCAGCTGGTGTTAT